>Ga0209541_10000372_pt1 | contig 88244 bp, 90 predicted proteins | sample RifCSPlowO2_01_FD_184027 | JGI IMG/M metagenome (GOLD analysis project Ga0209541, IMG submission 184027) | Groundwater microbial communities from Rifle, Colorado - Rifle CSP2_plank lowO2_0.1 (SPAdes) (version 2) | ecosystem: Environmental > Aquatic > Deep subsurface > Groundwater | place... | reverse complement strand
TGCTGGTAAATCAACTGCTGAAAGCGTAATGGTTAGAGGAACAGGTATGGATGTAGCTGCTATTACAGTAGCATAAATCCTTTATCTTTTTTATTTTTTATTAATTTATTTTCTAAAATTTTAAATGTTTCTAACAAAATTAAGTGTTTATAATGAAATCTAGTCCACATAAAGCCTTTAGTTTTTAATTTAATTGTTGTTTGATATAGATAAACTTATTAAAGTTAGGTACAAAAATAAGAAAATTCACAAGGTTTATATAAAAATATAATTTTTAAGATTTAATGAAAAAGAAAAAATATTCAAAAGAAGCAGCAAATTCTTCAAACCAAGTAATTCAATCAAGGAATATTTTTAAAAATAAAGGATTATGGGGCTTATTTTTTATTATTTTAATGATTGGATCTGTTTTATCATTAGGGTTTTTTAATTCTGATAATAATGAAGGGGCTAATAAGATGGAATATAATGGATATTTATTTGTAAATAATGGTCAAGGATGGATTACAAATATACAAGGACAACAAGTAGCTTTTGAGTATTTGCCTAATGAATTACAAGATACTAAAGCTGAGAATTTAAAAATAAACAATAATGAAATATTCCTTGCTTATTTGCCTGAGGAATTTAATGAGAATAGTTATGAAATTATGAGACTTAAAGGATTGTTATCTATAAAAGGAATAAGTGCATTTCCAGCATGTTTGCAAGATGAAGGATGTGGGGATTTGCCTATAAAACAATGTGGTGAAAATACAATTATTATAAAAGCTGGAGAACAAAATAAAGGATATTTTAATGGTAAATGTTATGTTTTAGAAGGAAAGAATAATGATTTAATAAAAATTATGAATAAATTTATATACAAGATTTATGGGATAATTGATGAAAATGAATAAAAGAAAGATAGAACTTATAATTGCTTTTCTGATAATAATTATTGTAACTATTTCTTTATTTATTATTTTCAAGAAAGACAGCCAGGATTTTGTTTATAAAGGTGAAAAAGGAGAATACAAATTTGATATACAACAAATAGGGACTGTTACTTTCTATAGGCCTCATGTTTTTGTTGGTGGAAAAGAATATATTTATGCTTTTAGAAACAAACCTCAAAATTTAGAAGAATTGCCTTTAGAATCTGGAATATTAAATAAATTAAACAGGCAAGGGGGATTAAAAGAATTATATATTACTAAAGATGTAAATTTATCAAGCCAAATTGAAGGTAATGTTAATATTGTTACTGCTCCGATGGCTTCTATTTTAGGAAAGACTGATTTTGGAATATATAGGATTAGAGTTAATAGTGCTTATACTTCTTTTCATGCAGGCGAACCTGTTGCTCCTACTGTTGATTGCAGCACTGTAAATTATAATGGAAAAGTAAACAAAACTGTTGGAGTGGTTTATTTAAAATTGGGAAATGATAATAAGATTTATTCTGAAGGTGATTGTATAATAATAGAAGGCAAAGATTCTGATGGGTTAATTAAAGCTGGAGAAAAATTTGCTTATCATTTAATAGGTGTCTTTTAATATGATTAATAAACAATTATTAGAAATATTGGCTTGTCCTGTATGCAAATCTGATGTAAAATTAAATAAAGACAAATTAATATGCAAAAATAAAAAATGTGCTAAGATTTATCTTATTAAAGATGGAATACCTATAATGTTAGCTTAAGTAATTCTTTTTTATATTCTTTGAATTTTGATTTTATTTTTATTTAGCAACAAACTTTATCTAAGAATTGATGTGTTTTATACTATAAATATAAATTTTTAACTATTCCATTTTATGGTAAAAGTGGGTTGTACAGAAAAATAGGTGTCATTTATTTTTAGAATCTCATCTCCTATTACTTTTCTAGGTAATATCACCAAATAATCGGTCCGTTTTTCTGTATTATATGCAGAATACATGTACATTTCTGTAAAAGAATTTTTGGCTAATGAAACCATTATTTTTTGAAAGTCTTCCTCTGATTTTAGCATAGGTGTTCTGATCAAAATTCCTGGCACATATACACCGGAATAATTGATAGGATACTCTTTTATTAAAATAGGGTTGTAACCAAGCTTTGAGATTTCTTTTTTTATCTCGGTTACATTTACATAATATTCTTTATTTTCTATGTCTTTTTTTATTAGATTCAATACGTGATCGGAAAATAAATGATATATTGTGGTTCTGTCTGAATATGTATCAAAATTTCCATCACATATTTCTTTTATTTTTTCTTTCATTACACTAGAATATGATTCTTCTCTACTTTCATTACTGAATGTATCTTTATATAAAAATATTTGTAATTGCCTTCTTTCATATTCTTTATCACAAGTACTCAAAACATATAATTCAGGATAATTTATAGTTTTAAGGAAAACTTCATTTTCATATAATCCTCTTTCATTTTCATATTTTAAATATTCTGGAAATATATTTCCTGCTACAGGGTATGATCTCTGTATTCTTGGATCGATTGCTGCAGCAAGCAATGTAACTGTACTTCCTGCTGATAATCCAATCATAGATATATCTTCATATGATTTATTTGATACATAATTTAATGATATATGTACTGGTTCTAAAAAGATTTGTAACATTGAATATGTTTTATTGTCATATAAATAAAAATCGTTATGTAAATCTAATAATATTTCTGTACCATTTGGCAATATTCTTTTGATTGGGTAAATTTCTTGTATAACTGGGTCTTTTTCAGGGTCTTTGTAATTATAATGATCATTATTTATTCCATATAATGGCATTGATAATGCCAAGACTTCGTATCCTCTTGCTACAAAATATTGTGTAACTCTTTTGCTTATTTTGTGATCAAGTCCTTGCTGGTATAATATCAATCTATTATTTTTAACTTCTGGTAAAAAATGATATATTGTAGAAGTAAAATTATTGTCCATTTTTATTGAGATTTTGTCAATTTGCTTTAGGTTTTTAATATCTCCATAAAATGAATCTTTAAAATCCTTTTCTATTGATGAAGGTAATTTATTTTTTGGAAAACCTTTTTCATTCCATATAAATTTTATTAATTTTTCACGCTTTTCTAAAACGTCATTATAATCCCTTAAGCTAAATTTTTCTTTATAGGTATTATTTTTATAATTAAATTGTATGTAATTATCTCTAGTTGAATAAATATTAATAATACTAATAATTGATACTAATAAAATAATGAATAATATAATTGTTTTATAATTCATTTGTTTAATAATGTTATGTATTTAATAAGTTTTACTACTAAATGATTCTATCCAAATATTGTTTATTTACCCTTTTTAATGAGTATATGTTTTATTCAGTTCGCATTTTTGCACTTTTTTATCTGCTGGCTTAATGATTAAATTTAAAAAGATTCTAAATATTTATTTTTTATGCCGAGGTCGCTTAATCCGGTATAGCGCCGGTCTTGAATGGCCTTTTGGATTAACTGAAAGATAAAAAGTTAACCGGTGTCCGAAAGGATGTGCAGGTTCAAATATCGAATAAGCGTATAACGTATTAGCGATTGATAGTCCTGCCCTCGGCGTTCATTTTTAAAATATGGAAAAAAATAAATATCCTAAAATTTTAGTTGGAGGCCCTGTGAGTGACCATCATGACTATTGTTATTTACAATTCTTAGAAACTGTCAAGAGATTATCTTATCCTAATTTTGATGTTTTTTTTGTTGATAATTCTAAAGATGAAAAATTTTATAATAAAATTAAAAAGGATTTTCCTAATACTGAAAGAATTCAATATAATGAAAATGTAAAAATCAGGCTGGCTGAATCAAGGAATTTAGCAAGAAAAAAAGTTTTAGATGAAGGTTATGATTATTTATTCTGCATTGATCAGGATGTTATTGCGCCTCCAGACATAATACAAAGATTATTAGCTCATGGGAAGGAAATTGTTACTGGAATTTATTATAATAATTTTACAAAATTTAATAGTCTGACAAATGAATATGAACAAAGAAAACTTCCTGTTGTTTGGGTAAAATCTCTGAAAGATGAAAATAGATTGGTAAGTATAAGGAAAGAAGTGATTGAAAGTGGTGAATTAATAAGAATTGATTCTTGTGGTACTGGTTGCATTTTAATTCATAGAAGTGTTTTAGAGAAGATAAAATTTAGATGGGAAGACGATAAACCAGGGGTGGATGATGTATTTTTTTGTATAGATGCTTTAAAATCAGGTTATGAAATTTATGCAGATACTTCAATAATATGCGAACATTTAGTTGATGGAAGGCCTATAGCTTGGGGCAAAGGAGATATGAAAACTTAAATCATATAAAAAATTCTTTTGTTTTTATTAAATAAACAATTTCTTTTATTGAAATAATTAGATTTTTTTTATGTTTGTTGCTGACTAAGAGTAAACCACAAGTTAACCTAAGAATTTATGTGGTTTGTTATATACAAAAAGCATTATAAAGATGTAATATCTATTTCCTTTAATGGCTTTTGAATTAGGCAATGTTATAGGATTTTTAGGATTTTTATCTTTGATACCTTTAATAATATTATATTTGATAAAGCCTAGACCTGTTAATTTAAAAGTTCCTTCCCTGATGTTTTTTTTTAGCAGAGAAAAGTCTACAACAGCTGAATCAATATTAAGACATTTTCATGAAGATCTTTTATTTTTAGTGCAGCTTCTTGTATTAAGTCTGCTTGCATTTAGCCTGACTCAACCTTTATTAACAATGAAAAGGGATGCTGCTTCAAGTAATATTGTTTTTATATTGGATACAAGTGCAAGTTCACAAGTTTTAGAAAATGGCAAGACCAGATTTGAAATTTCCAAAGAAAGAATAGAAGATATGGCAACTACGAAAAATTCGCTTATTTTAGTTAAATCCAATCCTGTTCTGGCTTTGCAAGGTGTTGGCAGATCTGAACTTGTCAGGTACATTAATCGACTTCAGCCTAGCGATGATATTAGCGATATCTCTGCTGCTGTAGTATTTGGTGCTGAATTGTTAAATGATAAGAAAGGGAGAATTGTTGTTTTAAGTGATATGATCTCGAGTAAGGGCATTCCTGTTGACTTATCTAAAAAAATAGTTGAGAGTAAGGGCATTCCTGTTGACTTAATTAATACTGGCTCTGGAAATGGAAAAAATATAGGAATAATAAATATGGCTTTAGCTGGTAATACTGTAAATTTGTATATTAAGAATTATAATAATTTTGATGAGGAATTAAATTTATTAGTTGGAGAAGAGGTCAAGAAATTAAATATTAAAGCTGGAAGTGTTGAGCCTTTTGTTTTTAATTTATTAGAAGGAGATACGAAAGTAGAAATACAAAACCTTGATGATTTATATGTTGATAATAAAGTTATAATTACTAAGCCTTATGGAGAAGAAATAAAAGTTATGTTAATAAGCAGTAATCCATCTAAATTTTTAAATGCTGTATTGAACTCAATTGAATCTGTAAAACTTACAGTTGCAGAGCCTCCTGTAATTCCTTCTGGCGATTATGATCTTTATATTATTGATAATGTAAATAAAGAAAGTTTACTTGCAGGTACTTTTGAAGATTTAAAAAAGAAAGTTGAAAATGGGAAAGGAAATCTTATTGTTATTTCATGGATTGGAATTGAAAACATTGATTTTAAAGATATTCTTCCTGCAAAATTATCAAATCAAAATGGAGGGTTTATTGAGATTAATCAAATTACTAAATTTACCAAGGATATAGAATTTGGAGAAGTAAAAACCTTTTATCCAGTTAATTCAGGACTTAGTATTGCTTCTTCAAATAATGGTTCTATAATTAGTCTAATTGACAAAGGGCAGGGAAAAATTTTTTATTATGGAATAACTGATTCTGAAAGTGATTTTAAATTAAGTCCAAATTACCCTATATTCTGGAATAATCTAATAAGTTACATGGCCGGAAGATTGGATCTTAATGAATTGAATTTAAGGGCTGGAGGAATTTTTGAAGTTTCTAATGTAACAAGTATAAATCTTGATAAAACAGGTGTTTTCAATGCAGGCAATAAAAAAATTTCAGTTAATTTACTTAATGAAAAAGAATCTGAAATAAATTTAATCTCTAAAGATCTGGATGATTTAAGGCCTGTTAATTATAAATTAAAATCTGCAAAAGTTGAAGTTGATTATAATCTTGAATATTATTTGATTTTGATTGTGCTTCTTTTAGTAATATTCGAATTTGGATATATTAAATTAAGGGGTGAAATATGATCCAATTAATTGATATTGCTTATAGATATTTTGAAGAACCTTATTTTTTACTATTCATAATTCCTGTAATAATACTATTATGGTATTTTATAGATAAAGATTTTTTGAAATTGCCTTTAGATGATAACCAGAAAAAAAGATTAAGCAATAAAAGGATATTTATTTTTATTACAAGATCTTTAATTTTTGTTTTATTATTAATTGCATTAGCAACACCATTTATAGAAAAAACAAAGACAATACAAGGCGATCCAAGGTTAAGGTTACTAATTGATAATTCAAGTTCTATGGGGGTTTTTGATTATAATGAAATTAATAATTTAAAGAAAGAACTTGAAAGTAGAATTCCTGTTGAATTAGGATACGTATCTGAAGGTGAGAAAAGTGCATTAGGAGAAAATTTACTTGCCAATCTGAAGAAAAATGAGAATGTTCTTTTAATAAGTGATGGTTATAGCAATTCTGGAATTGATTTAGGAGATACTGTATTAAGAGCAAATAGTTTTAATACAAGTATCAGTGCTGTAAATCTTAAAATCAAAAATTATGATGCTTCTGTTGCAGTTTATGGAAGTGAAAAAACTACTGCAGAAGTAGATAATACCTTTGTTGTAAAGATAACACAGACAAATAAAAGAAATGTGCATGTTATTGTTGATATTGATGGTTCTAATATAATTGATACTACTACAGATAGTAATGAAATTACATTTACTAAGAAATTTGATAATGGCTATCACAAAATAACTGCTAAATTAGATGCTGAGGATTATTTTAAACAAAATAATATTTTTCATAAAACTGTTAAAGTTGTTCCAAAACCTAAAATTTTAATTTATAGTGGATCAGGTATAGAAATAAATAAATTGTTTGAACCAATATATTCAACTGTATTAACAAACCAATTGCCTGAAGACCTTTCCCAATATTATGCAGTTGTTGTTGATAATGCTGATATTAAAAATATTGATTCTAAAGTAAATTCTCTTACTGATTTTATAACTGATGGAAATGGTATGTTTGTAATTGGCGGAACTAATTCTTTTGATTCTGGAGGCTATAAAAATTCAAGATTTGAACAAATACTTCCTGTTTTTGTATCTAAGGTAGGAAGAAAAAAAGGTGAAAATAATATTGTTGTTGTTATGGATATTTCTGGAAGTACAGGCCACACTTTTGGAGATAGTGTAAAAGTTGATGTTGAAAAAGCAATTGCTTTAGATATGATTAAAAATTTAAGTTTAATAAACAGTGTTGGTTTAGTTGCCTTTAATACTCAAGCCTATAGGGTTTTTGATATTAAAAAATTAATTGATCAACCTGATATGAAAGAAACTATAATGAGTTTAAGATACACTGGCGGAACATTCATATCAAATGGTCTTCTTATGGGAATTGAAATGCTTAGGAATAAACCTGGAAGCAAAAATATAATTTTAATTTCAGATGGTGTAAATCAGGATGAAAAAGAAGCATTAGAAGTTGCAAGACTTGCTAGTACAGAAGGCATTAAAATTTATACTGTTGGTGTTGGTGATGATACAAATGCGCAAAACCTGCTTGCTTTAGCTGAACTTACTGGTGGTACATATTTTGAGCCTGATTCTGCAGACAGAGTTAGAATATTATTTGGCGATCCTGAAATTAGTGGGGATAAGAAAGTATTTCCATTGATTGTTTTTGATAATAAACATTTTATAACACAAGGATTAAAATTAAAAGGAAATTTATATGGATTTAATCAAGTTGTACCTAAAACAAGTTCTAAACTTTTAATAACAACTGATGTTGGCGATCCAATATTAACAGTTTCGCGCCTTGGTTTGGGAAGAGTTGCAGCTTTATCTACTGATTATAGTTTATATGGTTTTGAGCTTTTAAATAAAGATAATTCTTTATTAATGACAAGGGCTACTAATTGGGTTATAGGAGATCCTGAAAGAAAAAATGATAAATTTGTTGATATTAAAGATGGAAGAACTGGAGAGCCTATTGAAATAAAAGTTAAATCTGAAATACAGCCAAGTTCAGGACAAATTGCACTTTACAAAGTTGATGATGGCTTGTATACGGGAAGCCTGATTGTTAATGAAGTTGGATTTAAACAAGTTTTAGATGGTACATTTTCTGTTAATTATAAAGAAGAATATGAGGGTGTTGGTATTGATCCTGGGCTTGATAGGTTTACAGCTTCTACTGGCGGTAAAATGTTTAATGGCGATGCTATAAATGAAATTGTTGAGTTTATACATATTAAATCAAAGAGGGATATTGTAAAGAAAAATAGTTATAGCTGGATATTTGCCTTAGCTGCTTTAACTATATATCTTATAGAAGTAGGTTTTAGAAGGAGCGTAAGGAATAAAAAGTAATAAAGGAGTAATAAAAGATGAGCTTTATAGATGAAAATGCAAATTTGGGATTGTTTTTACTAATAATTGTAATAGCAATAACTGTAACAGGATTAACAGTTTTCTATAAAGATAATTTTACTGATATAAATTCTAAATATAATATTAAATTAAAAGAATTAAATAATACTTTTCAGGATTTATTAGGAACTAAATCTGCACTTAATGATACTGCTGAACAATTAGCACTTAAAGCAAAAAGGGAACAGGATTTATCAAAAAAATATTCTGATATAAAAGATGAGAAAGAAAGATTAAAATCTGAGAGGGATGATTTAAACCAACAAGCCCAGGAGCAAAGTGAATCTATAAGAAGCTTAAATGGAACTGTTACCAGACTAAATAATGAATTAAAATCCAAAACTGAAAGAGTTGAAAGTCTTGAAAGTGCAGTTGATTCATTGCAGGATAAAGTAGACTGCTTGAGGGCTGGAAATGCAAATTGTTGAAAAGGCGTTAAAAGAATTAAAAAATGTAATGCTTTTGCTTCACTTTGGAAGCAGAGTAATTGATTCTTTATTATTATTTATCTTCTTTTTATTACTTAGCATAATATTTAAATTTTCATGGTTTTATGTTTTAATTCCATCAATTGGGTATTTAATTTTTTCTTTAGTAATATCTAAAGTAAATAATATATATACAAAAGTAGAAAATAAAGTTCCTGAATTAAATGAACAACTTAGAACTGCAGCAGATAATCTGTATAAATCAAATCCTGTTGTAGATAGCTTAAAAGAAGATGTTGTAAAAAACATGAAAAAAGTAAAAACCTCTTATTTTATTAATGAAAAAATAATTGGTATAAAACTATTAATATTATGTGGCTTGTCTTTTTTAATTGTTTTTTTGTCTTTTATCAATGTAAATTTTGATTTTGATCTTGGAATTGGAAATGAAACTATTTTAAATAAAATAGGCATTAGAAATTATGGACAGGATCCTGTTAAATTAAATTTCTTTTTATCTGAAGGAAATATAAGTGATATATTAGGAAATAAAAGCATTGCAGAGCTTGGGAATAAAGAATTGCAATTAGGAATAGGTCAATTACAAAGTGATGCTGACCTAAGCATTGTTGATGGAGAAAGTGAATTAGATTTTAATCAACCTAATTTTCCAAAAGAGATATATACCAGTTATGACGTATCTTATAATGAAAAAATAGATAAAGAAAATCAAAAGGTTGTAAAGAATTATTTTGACCAAATAATAAGGTGATGCTTAATGAATATTGAAGAAATACAAAAAAGATTTAAGACATTATATGCAGAGATTGGAAGAAGTGTTATTGGACAAGAAGAAGTTGTTGAACAAGTATTAGCTGGAATTTTATGCAATGGACATGTATATGTTGAAGGATACCCTGGACTGGCTAAGACATTACTTGTCAAAACATTAGCCAATATTCTTGATTTAAGATTTAGCAGAATACAAGGAACTCCTGATTTACTTCCTAGTGATATTACTGGCACTTATATAATTGATGAAAGTAAAGGAAAAAAAGAATTTAAATTCCAACCTGGACCAATTTTTTCAAATATAGTATTGGTAGATGAAATTAACAGAGCTACTCCAAAATCACATTCAGCAATGCTTGAGGCTATGCAGGAAAGACAGGTTACTGTTGGTAATTCTACTTATAAACTGGAAGAGCCTTTCTTTGTTTTGGCTACGTCCAATCCTATTGAGCTCGAAGGCACCTTTAATTTGTCAGAGGCCCAAGTTGACAGGTTTTTATTTAAAATAAATATTGGCTATCCTAAGTTTGATGATGAAATTAAAATTGTAGATATGTATGCAGATAAAGATCCTGGTGAAATTAAATTAAGAAAATTATTTTCCAAAGATGAAATTTTAAAATTACAAATGTTAACAAGACAAGTTCCTGTTGCAAATGATATGAAAAAATATGCTGTTGAACTTGTTGATTCAACCAGGAAAAATAAAACTTTAATTGAATATGGTGCAAGTCCTAGGGCAAGCATTAACTTAATTTTAGCTGCAAAAGCAAGAGCAATAATGAATGGAAGAAAATATGTAAGCAAGGAAGATATTAATGTTATGGCACATCCTGTTTTAAGACACAGAATTATATTAAGTTTCGAAGCTGAAAGGCAGAACATTAGTGAAGATGAAGCTATAACTAAACTGATTAAGAAATAAAATATTAAATTTAATTTATTATTCTTACCTTTCCATTATCTTTTTCAATTATTCTTCCATTAACTTTTGTATTAATTAAGTAAATTGTTGAATTTTCTGTTGCTATGACATCAGTTATAACTTCTGAATTTATTAAAGTCATTTCTACATATTCCTGTGTTCTAATTATATTTACTGTGCTATTTTCTATTATTTCTTTTGAATGATCGCTGTTCATTGTTGATCCTGTAAAATTACTATTTCTTATTATTAATGTGTTATTAAAAGAAAATACATTTGGTTCCCATCCATAAATTGTAGTATTAATTAAATTCAATTTGGAATCTGCTATTTTCCATTCTTTATTCTGATAATATTTTCTTTGTAAATCTTCAATAATTACTGTTTCATGTTTTAATGGCAATCCTATTACAACACTTATTGAAAATGCCTCTGCATCCTTAATTGTTATTGTGCTGTTCGGAGGTATACTTGTTCCCCATTCACTTACTGTTGAATTAATTATTACAAATTTTGAATTAACATTGAAATCATCTTTATCAGGGAATTCAAAATAATCTATGTTTGAAGAGAATGACTGATTTACAATTGAATCTTTTGGATAGCATAATTCTAATTCTACATCAACTGAATTTTCCAGAATAACTGTTGAATTTTCGCATATTGTGAAGCCGCCGTATTTGTATAAACCATGATTAATCTTTCCCATTGAATTATCTGTAAATGCCATCCAGATATTGCATTGGCCTTCTTTTATATTGTCTGCATTCAGCATAGAATTATCAAAAAATATCCAATTGAATGATCCTGTACACGGTGTCTGTATTGTCGAATTTTCAACTATTATCTGGCTTTTATCATAAGCTTCTACTGAATACTGGAATGTATAATCTTTATTATGAGTTATTACTGAATTTTTAATTATCAATTTTGAATTATCTTTTAATTTTATATTATTGTTAAAAACATAATCTGAATCTTTTATCTCTAAAATTTCATTTCCAGAAAGAATTATTTCTTTATTATTGAAATCTTTTAAAATATTGCCATTTATTAATTTTTGTGGGTCTCCTGAGAAAAATATTATCAAGAATGCAACTAAAACTATTGCTAAGATTACAAATACCTCTTTTTTCATCTTATATTTAAGAAAATTTCTCTTTTTATCTCTTTCTTTCTGTTATTTTCTAATTCTTATTTGTTAGTATAACAATTATCTAATTTTAAACTTGTTTCCATAATAATTCGAAATATTGTCTAAATGATTCTGCTGTTTCTTTGTTTGCCACTATAAAAATGAAGATTTTTTTATTAATATAATAGTACTTTATTGTCTTATTTGTTAATTAAAAACATATTTTTTTTAAAGTTAAATGAGGTTATATTATACTATATAGAAAAGAAGATTTTTTTTAGTATATTTTTTTAAAGAGTAAATTTATTAATCAGTAATTGATTAAATATCTATGGCAATCAGCACTGATTTTTTAAGACAATTAGAAAAATTTAATTTAGTTATAAGAAAAAAAGTTGCTTCAAGTTTTGTAGGCGAGAGAAGGGCTGATGTAACTGGTTCTGGCTTAATATTCAGGGATTATTCAAATTATTCTTATGGTGATGATTTTAAGAATATAGACTGGAGGGCGTATGCGAAATCAGAAAAATTATATGTTAAAAGATACGAAGAAGACAGGAACTTAACAATTCATATATTGCTTGATTTAAGCGGCAGCATGGATTTTGGAAATAAAATAAAGAAAAGTGATTTTGCTGCAATGATTGCTTTGGGATTTTCTTATATAGCTATGAAGAATAATGAAAAGTTTGTATTAAGTACTTTTGATGATAAACTTGAATTTTTCAGGCCTCAAAAAGGAGCACACCAGTTAGCTTCTATATTGAGATATCTTAATAGCAAACAAGCAAAAGGAATTAGTAGTTTTGAAAAATCTTTAGTTTCTTATAGGAGCCTGATAAATTCAAAAGCAATGGTTATAATAATTTCTGATTTTTTTTATGATACAAATGAAATAAAAAATATACTGCACAGGTATAAGGGAAATAAAATAAAATTAATCCAAGTTCTTGATTCTATGGAAAAGAAAATGGATATTGAAGGTGATTATAACTTAATAGACTTAGAAACTGATGGAAGAATGCATACTTTTGTTGATTCTTTTTTAAAAAAACAATATTTCAATAAATTAGAAATGCATAATGCTTCTATTATTGATGCATGTGGTAGTGTTAAAGCTGATTTTTTCAGTGTTTCAAGTGATGAAGGAATATTTGATGTTTTTTATAAAGTACTGAGTTAATCTATAATCACTGCTTTATCTAATTCTTCTTTTATTGCTTCTATTAATTTTTCTTTGTTTTCTGCATGAATTGTATATAAAACTGAATTGTGATTTACTTCACTTTTAATCTTAACAAATAAGTCTATTCCTGCACCTTTATCAAATGGGGCTCCAGCTATTTTTGCAATCCTGGATATTTTATTGTTGCTGATATAATTTACTTTGCCTGATTTTTTTGCTTTTACTTCATGCTTAAATTTTCCAATCTGAATTTCTTCTGGTTGAATATTTGGATTGCCGCCTTGTGCTTTTATAATTTCCTGCATTTTCTTATATGCTAATCCTGATTCTAAGATTTCCAATGCTTTCTTTTGTGAATTTTTTATTCCTACCATGTCTAAAATTATTCCAGCCATGCAAACTGCCTTATTTTTTAGATCTAATGGGCCACGATTCTGCAATATTAATAAAACATCTCTTGCTTCTAATGCCGGACCTATACCATTTCCAATTGGATGTGAGCCATCAGTTAAAATCACTCTTATTTTCATGCCTAATTTTTTTCCAATTTTTATAAATTTCTTTGCTAATTTTCTACCCTGCTTAACATCTTTTATTTTTGTCTCTTTTCCTATTGGAATATCTATTAAAATGTGGGAAGAATCAACAGCTGATTTCTTTGCAAGTATTGAAGCAAGTAAAATACCTTCAGGATCTAAATCCAAAATACGTTCTAATTTTATTAATTTGTCATCTGCTGATGCTAAGTCCAGTGTTCCACCCCACACCATACAAGCATTTGTCTTTTTAACTATTTTCATTATTTCTTCTTTTGAATGAGAAACAGGAGCTAATATTTCTACGCAGTCTGCTGTTCCTGCAGGACTAGTGATAGATCTTGTAGATGTTTTTGGCATTGTCAGACCTGCAGCTGCTATAATTGGAACTATAATTGGGGTTGTACGATTATTTGGTACTCCCCCAGAACAATGTTTATCTACTACGAATTTTTTATCAAACTTTAATTTTCCACCATTTTTACTTATTGCCTCTGTAAGATAAACTGATTCATCTAAACTCATTTTGTTAATGTAACAAGCTGAAATAAAATAAGTTGTTTCAACTTCTGTTAATTTATTTTCTACTAAATCTTTTATTATAGAATCAATCTCTTCTTTATTAAGAGGATTATTATCTAATTTCTTTTTTATGAACTCCAGGGATTTTGGTTTTGGTTCGACACATATATCAATAAACTCTTTATTCTTTAAATTTAATTTTTCAATAATATCCAAAAATAATCCTATTTCTGATTTATTTATATCTTTTTTACTGTATGAAATATCTACTGCAGCTATTATTTCTTTACTTCCTTTTTTTATTTTTATTCTATCTAAAGCTTGTAAATCCAGCAATGTTGCATCTTCATGATTTAATATTGCTATTAATGGTCCTTTTGTTGCAATATTAACAACTTTAACTTTGAATCTCATTTTTTAATGGAAAATACTCCTTTATTATTGTTATTAAAACTGATAGTATGATTGGACCTATAATTAAACCTATAAAACCAAATATCTTGATTCCGCCTATTACACCAAGAAGGACTATTATTGGATGTATTTTTGATTTGTTTCCAATTATCTTTGGTCTTAAGAATGTTTCAATTCCACTTACTATTAATCCTAAAATAACTATTGCAATTGCCTGGTCTAAATGATTTTGCAGATATTTAAAAACTGCCAATGGACCCCATATAACTGCTGGCCCCAATAATGGAATGAATACTGAAATAGCAATTATTAAGCTAAATATAAATGGGTTATTTATCCCAATTAACTTAAATCCAATTAAAGATACTAAAAACATTATTATTGCTGTTACAAAAGAACCATACAAAATCGAGAATATTGAATCGCCGATATGGGTTAATAGTTCATCTTTCTTTTTTATTGGGAGGGCTTCTCTAATATTTTTAATTAAATATTCTCCTATAATTAAGAAATAATAAAGTGCAAATGCAGCTATAAACAAAGATAAAAATGTATTTGCAACACTTAATATGAATACTGAAGCTTGTCTTTTTATATATTCACTTGTAACTTTTGTTCCTTCTGAGATATAATGACTAAGTTCTTTACTTGAGGTGTAGCTTAATATTATCTGTTTTGTATCTTCTATCAATTGTTTGTTATTTATAATTGAAACTGATTCCTGAAATAAAGAATTTGCTATAAATCCTAATGGAATGAAGATAATTAAGATTATTACTAATGTAACAAACAAAGCGCTTATTCTTTCACTCTTTATTTTATTCCTTATTTTTTTATGCAATGGGTAAAATAAATATGCTAATATTGCTGCTGATAATATTGCTGCTATATATGGTTTAATTATCAGATAAGCTAAATAAGATAGTATTGCCAAGAATACTAATAAATAATATTTATTAAACTCCTTTTTTTCCATATAATAACTTGTTTAAAAGCATTTATAAGTTTTTTTGATTTAGTTTTATAATATGTGTGGAATAATTGGAGTATTTAATATTAAGGATTCTGAGAAATTAGTTAGAAAAGGCTTAGAAATAATGAGACATCGTGGCAAAGATGGATATGGGTTTTATGCCAAAGACAAATATGCGCTTGGACATTGTTTACATGCTGTTGTTGGTAATGTTAAGCAACCGTTGATTGACAGACGATATGATAGAATATTTGCTGCGAATTGTGAAGTGTATAATTGGAAGGAACTTTCTAGTAAATATAAAATTAAAGTAAGGAATGATGCTGAACTATTCTATAAGTTATTAGAAAGAGAAGATGTCAATAAAATACTTTCAATAATTGATGGTGATTATGCTTGTGCTTATTTAAAAAATAATAAACTATATTTATTCAGGGATTTGTTTGGAGTAAAACCTGTCTGGTATGCACAAGAGAATGATGGATTTGCCTTTGCTTCTGAAAAAAAAGTTTTAGAGAATATGGGATTTAATTGTATATTTGATCTGAATCCAAGAAATATTCTTGTTTATGATATCAAGAGTAAGAAAATCAAATTCATACAGAGAGAATTTTTTTATATAAAACCAGAGCATAATATCGAATATGCGGTAATGCGAAATGAGACTAAAGGACTGTTAATTAATGCTATTGCCAAAAGGATTCCTGACTGCAAATTTGGATTATTATTTAGTGGTGGTGTGGATTCTGCAATTATTGCTTTAATATTAAAACAGCTTGGAGTTGAATTTACGTGCTATATTTGTGTTTTAGAAGAAAAAGAATTTTCCAAACCTAAAGATCTTGAATATGCTGAAGCAATTGCTAAAAAATTAAATTTAAAATTGGAAATTATTAAGGTTAAACTAAAAGATGTTGAGACTAATTTAAGTAAAATTGCAAATATAATTGAATCAAGCAATGTTACTAAACTTGGAGTTGCTTTGCCTTTTTATTTTGCTACTAAAAAAGCCAGAAAAGATGGTTGTAAGGTCATATTATCTGGTTTAGGAAGTGAAGAAATTTTTGCAGGATATGAAAGACATAAAGATAGTAATGATATAAATAGTGAATGCAGATCTGGATTGTTTTGGATTTATGAAAGAGACCTTTATCGCGATGATGTCATAACGATGTGCAATAATGTCGAGTTAAGGGTTCCATTTTTAGATAAATCTTTAGCTGATTATGCTTTAAAAATCCCTGCTAAATTTAAGATAAATGAACATAATAAATTAATTTTAAGAGAAATTGCTATTGAGTTAGGATTAGACAAGGAATATGCATTACGTAAAAAAGTTGCTGCTCAATATGGAAGTAATTTTGATAAAGCTATTGATAAACTTGCAAGAAGGAATAAAAATGAGACTAAGTCTGAATATGTAAATAAATTTTACAATAAACCTAATCTGAAACTTGGAGTATTATTTTCTGGTGGAAAAGATAGTTGTTATGCTATGCAGGTTATGGTAAGACAAAATTATAAAATTGAATGTTTAATTTCTATGAAAAGCAAAAATAAAGATTCATTTATGTTTCATACACCTAATATAGACATTACGAAAGTACAGGCTAAGGCTATGGATATTCCTATAATATTTGGTCAAACTTATGGTGATAAAGAATCTGAATTGAAAGATCTGAAAAAAACTTTAAAAAAAGCAATTACTAAATATAAAATTCATGGGATTGTTACTGGTGCTTTATTTTCAAGATACCAAAGGGACAGGATTGAGAAAATATGTGATGAACTTGGATTAAAAGTATTTTCTCCTTTGTGGCATAAAAACCAGGAAGCTGAATTAATGGAAATAGTAAAAGAAGGTTTTGAGGTTATAATTATTAAAATAGCTGCTGATGGTCTTGATGAGAACTGGCTTGGAAGAAAAATAGATGAGAAGACTATAACGGACTTGAGAAAACTATGTGATAAAAATGGAATAAATGTTGCTGGTGAGGGCGGCGAATATGAATCATTAGTTTTAAATGGTCCAATGTTTAAGAAAAAAATAATTATTATGGATTCTGAGAAAATTATGATTGATAAATACGAAGGAATTTATAAAATTGATAAAACTAAATTGATTGGTAAGTAATCTATTTTCTTTTTGATTTTTCTGTTTGTTTCTCCAGAATACTTGGAGAAGGGTTGAGTTTTAGTACGTAATGGTTTCGAATGCAAAATTTAGACCCTTAGTGAGCCACAGAACGCCCTAGCACCATATTAAGATTCTGCATCAAAAAAGCGGATTCTCTTTAATCTTCGGTTGATAGATTTTTACGATGTTATTTTCATGGTCTGGCTCTTCGATATATTTTTGTTAAAAAAATATTTTCTACATCATCAGCCGTTGTTTGAAGAGAATCGAATTAGACATAACTCTTTATATACGAAGTCATAGATATAATGGGCTTATGACTGTTATAAAACCAAAATAAGCTGTGCCATAACCTCCTTTTCTGTAGTCATTTTTAAATAATAAAACATTTGATTTTCATAGAAGGAAAATAAGAATTCAATTTTTGTATAGAAAGATCATAATTATTTTATTAAATAGAGAATTCTTTCCAAAATTATGTAAATTTTATAAGCAACACATATTAATTTTAAAATTAAATCTATTTTATGGATATTATTTATAATTTACAAAGAGAAATGTTAAGAAGGGGATATAGTCCAAAAACAATTCAAACATATACTTTTTGTATCAAAAATTTCCTAAAGTCCTGTAAAAAAGACTTGAATAAAATAACAAAATCTGATATCAAACATTATATTGATAAATACGTAGATAAAAACAGTGCAGGAAATACAATAAATGTTCATTTGAATTCAATTAAATTTTTGTTTGAGGAAATGCTAAATAGAAGATTAACATTAAAAATTAAGTATTCAAAAGTTCCAAAGACTCTGCCTGTATTCTTAACAAAAGAGGAAGTAATAAAATTATTTGGTGTAATTGAAAATGAAAAACATAAACTAATTTTAGAATTAATATATTCAGCAGGTTTAAGAGTTTCTGAAGTAATAAATCTTAAAAGAGAGGATTTGGAATTTGAAAGAAATATAGGTTTGGTAAGAAAAGGGAAAGGAAGAAAAGACCGTCCATTTATTATTGCTAAAATTATAGAAACGAAATTAAAAGAATATGTAGATAAAAATTGTTTAAATGTAGATTCATATTTGTTTTTTGGAAAAAATAAAAATAAATTAACTGTAAGGACTGTGCAAGAAATAGTAAAATATGCAGCTAAAAAAGCAGGAATTAATAAGAAGATTCGCCCACATTCATTAAGGCATTCATTTGCCACACATTTAATTGAAAATGGATATGATATAGCAACTGTACAACCATTGTTATGACATAATAGTGCTGAAACAACATTGATGTATGTACATATGTCAAATCCAAAAATGATTAATGCAAAAAGCCCGTATGATGAGATTAATGTTCTTTAACTTAAAATAGAAACTACTGATTTTTGCAATATAAATACAATTATTATTAATGTTATTGACCAATGTGCTAAACCATATGCTGCACTTACAATGTATAATCCGCAAAATATATCAGCTAAACTTATTGGATCTCCAAACAAAGTAAATATTACACCTTTAATTATTAAATAAACAGCCATTATAATTACAAGTGTTTCTGGAAGATAAGAAACTAAAAGTAAAGAAACTAATACTAATAAATCCGTAATTCCCAATAATTTTAATATCATGTGAAAATTGTTTTATATTTAATTTATTTCGATCTAAAAGATTATAATTCTTCATATACATCTTCGAAATATTTAATTAAACCTGCCAGTTTGTCCAGGTCTGCAGAATTTAACTTTCCAGGCTGTATCTGTTTAAGCTCCCTTATATTATTATAAGCATCCGGGATTTCTCTTTGCAACCTTAATATTGGCCTTTCTGAAGGTTCATTTCTAACCAGTGCTTCTATAGCACTAATAGCATTTTTTAAATTATTATTAAATAATTTTTCTTTATTCATATCTGTTATGCTAATGCCATCTCTTTCCAAAGATAATTCTACTTCTTTGCTGCAGTCTTTTAATTCTTTTAATTTTCCAAGAACCTCATTTTTTGTTACCATAGAATTTTGAATATAGAAGTTATTTAAATCTTTTTGGGTAGGAGAAAACAAAGATTATTGTTAGTTAAAACATAATTGGATATTATAATTAAATTCAGATTCTTTTTATTTTATTAACTAATTCTTTTATTTTATTATTTTCTATTTTAGATTTTTTAAATTCATTTAAGATAATATTAACACTTTCTTTATCTTGTTTTGCTATATTTATTAATGCGGATATTCCGCTGTCAACTCTTGGTTCATCTTTATAATTTATAATTTCTTTTATCCCATTTATTAAGCCAGCTATCAAATCCTTAATAATCTCTTTTGGTATTGGCTTAGAAACATAAGTATAATCTAAAGCTATACGGTTCAATGAATCAAAAGACATTATTTTTATAATCTTGCTTTTATCATTTGCTGCTTCTTTTAAACCTGAGACAACTGAAGTCTTATATTTGCTTTCCATAATATCCAATCCATGCAAGGCTCCAGCACAATTAGATCTTATATTTTCATTTTTGTCTTTTTTTAATAAACTAATTAAAATTGGAATTAATTCTTCAGGCCATGATAAATCAAAAGCTGTTAATTCATAAATAGCAGATGAAGTGCCTTCCCTAATTATCTGATCATTATCTTCTAATAATTCTTTTACTTTTTTCCAATCAGTTTCATAATATTCTTTTGTTAATTTAAATGCTGCATTTTTCTTAATATTATTATCCTTACTTTCTAATTCTTTTTTGTATTGTTGCAAGCTTTCCATTATTTCTTTATTGAATCAGCTATTAACTGGGATATATCAATTTTTGCATTTTTGTTTGGTATTGTATTTGTTGTTATTATTGATTTTGTTGATTTTTTAATTTCTTCATAAACTTTTTTATCTGCAAATATTCCATGTATTCCAATTACATTTATTGATCTTGGCTTTAATTTTTTTATATTTTTTATTGCTTCTAATATTGTGTTTCCTGTTGAAATAATATCATCTATTATTATTACTTCTTTATTTTTTATTTCTATACCATTTACAGCAGAAACTTTTACTTTTGTTGAACTAAATCTTTCTTTTTTTAATATTGAAGCTTCTGCATTTATTTCCAATGCTATTTTTTTTGCCCACTGATAACTTTCTAAGTCTGGTCCAATTATTACCGGGTTTTTGAAATTTTTTGAGATAAATTTTTTTATTATTTCATTTGCAGTTAATTTTTTTGTTTTTGTATTAAATACTTCATTTAGTGAATTAAACCTATGCAAATGCGGATCGATTGTTATAATTTCGTCTACACAACTTAATAAAGAACCAACTATTCTGCTTGAAACTGCTTCTCCCGGATTAAATCTTTTATCCTGCCGTATATATGCTAAATATGGAATAACCAATTTTATATTTCTGCATCCTAATTCTTTTGCAGTATGACAGGCAAATATTAATTCCAATAATGCATCATTAGAAGGATGTAATGTCTGGATTAAGATTATTTCTTTATTTTTCAATTCTGCATTGAATTTAACATATAATTCTCCATCTGGAAATTTATTAACTTTTAGTTCAGAATATTCACAATTTAGAATTTTTGAAATATTTTTTGCTAATTCTCTTGAATTTGAACAACCTATGATTAACATTTTTACCTCTTAATAATCTTAATAATATAACTATTATATAACAATAACGCTTTTAAATTTTATTTATCTCTTTTTAATATGCAATATTGTTAAGAAAAATTATTCCTGGTAATAATCACAACCAATTACTAAACATAATTCTGCTTTTTTCAATTCTTTGCCTAAGTAAGCTGCATGTTGAAATTCATTAAACCATTTTTTATTATTTTTTTCTGAATATTCAAATATTGCATGATAAATATCCTGTGCTTTTATTCCTCTAAATTCTTTTAATATAACATTTTTGTAATCACAAACAGCAGCACCAATTTCTAAAGTGTCATGGTAAAGACGAATTAATATGTAACAACCATTATCATTTTTATGATCTTTGTAGCCATCATAAGACTTACATTTTATTAATTCAAAATCTTCGGCTATATTCTTATCTTTTACCCAGCTTGGTCTGTATGATTTATTTTCTTCCATGTAATTGTAAATTTATTCTTATTTATAATTTTTGTTCTTTTAGTTCTTAACACCATATATCATAGAAAGTTATATAAATCAATTAAGTAAGAATCACTTAATGGTTTTTGAGGATTTAACAGGCCCGATAAGCGCTAAGAAGCATCCAGTAAAAGTATTTTTTTTGGGAATATTTTTTGCTTTTGTTGCTTCTGCTTTTAGTATGTGGATATTTAAACAAGAAGCAAGTTTGGTTATGGTGTTTTTAGTTGTATTAATGGCAATGCCTTTGATGTATTTTACGTTAAAAGAAGAGGAAGAGGAAGATTGGGTGATTGATACTGAAGCCAGTATATTAAATGAGCATGGAAAAGCTGTAAAATTCTTATTTGCCCTTTTTCTTGGATTTGTAGTTGGTTTTGCATTTGTGTATGTTGTGCTGCCTGATGATTTAGTTCATGCACTTTTTGGAATACAATTAGTTACTATAGATAATATTAATAGCAATGTAGTAAGAAACCTGGGGATTGGCGGGGTGACTTTTATGGGAAATTTAGGAAGTATTGATAGTGCAGTTATAAGTGGTAAATTAACTTCAAGTGAAGCTTTTACACTTATATTAATTAATAATCTCAAGGTAATGTTTTTTTGTTTAATATTTGCATTTTTCTTTGGTGCAGGTGCAATTTTTGTACTTGCCTGGAATGCTTCTGTTATTAGTGCTGCTATTGGAACTTATTTTAGGAATGGATTAGCAAATTATGCGCATCTTGTTGGTCTGGAAAGGATTGCAATACATTTGCAATTGTTTGTTGCTGGTGTCTTAAGATATATGACCCATGGAGTTTTTGAAATTATAGGTTATTTTATTGCAGCATTAGCTGGAGGAATAATCTCTATGGCTTTGGTTAATCATGGAACAAAAAATAAAGGATTTAGAAAGATTGCTATTGATGTTTCTATTTTAATTGTAATTGGTTTCTTATTTTTAGTTATAGGTTCTTTTGTGGAGGTATTTATTACACCATTATTATTTTAGAAATATGAATGAAGAATTAATAAAAAGGAAAGAGAAACTTTTGAAGGTCTTTAATAAACAGTGGTTTCAATACTTAATTTTATTATTCATAATCGGGATTGGGTGGATTATCAGAAAACAACCAATAAGCAAGTTAATTGATGCAACAACTGGGAAATTTATATCTATTGAATTAGATTCAACTTTGTATCTAAGATATGCTGAATATATTGCTGAACATGGCAAATTATTTGCTATTGATACATTAAGGTATTCTCCTTTTGGGGCAAATGTAGACATAACTGTATTTTCCTCTTATTTTGTAGCTTATCTTTACAGAGTTTTAAAATTTTTAAATTTTGATGTTAGTATTGGGTTAGTAAATAATTATTATCCTTTAATTGCAACTGCTATACTTAGTGTATTTTTATTTTTATTTGTAAGAAGAGCATTTGACTGGAGAGTTGGTTTATTATCTGTATTATTTTTAAATATAATTCCTTCATTTTTATTCAGGAGCATGGGCGGCAGCACTGACCATGATATTTTAGCATTAATGTTTTTAGTAATGACATTTTACTTTTATTTACTGGCTTTGCAATCTAAGAAATTTAAATTTAATATTTTATTTGGTGCAATTGCAGCACTTACTGCTGGTTTAGGAATGCTTACTGCAGGTTCTATTAATTTCTTTTTTATGACTGCTTCTGTATTTGTATTAGTTGAAATAATATTTAATAAATTTAATAAGACAGATCTAACAGTTCTTGGTTCTTTTCTTATTATATTTACAATATTAATTGTTGGAATGGGCAGAACTTCATTTTTAGGATTAATAACATCTTTTACAACTGGCTTTCTTTATTTTGGTTTAATTGCCGGCTTGTTTTATCTTTATATTTATCCCAGTAAGAAATTTAATTCATTTTTAGCAAGAATTTCATATCTTAAGAATTTCCCTGCAGGCATTTTTTCTTTAATTTTATGTGCAATAATTGTATTTTTATTTTCACTAATATTTTTTGGTTCTAATTTTATTCTGGATAAATTACTTGCACTTTCCCAGACACTATTTAAAACATTTTCATTAACCCGATGGGTATTGACTGTTGCAGAAAATAGAAGGCCTTATGTTGAAGACTGGTTTGGACAATATGGCATGCTCATGGTTTATGCATTTATGTTAGGTTCTGCTGTTTTATTTTATGATGCAGTTAAAAAAAGCAAAAAAGCAAAATACTTAGTTGTTGCATATCTTATCTTTATATTTTTATATATTTTTTCCAGATATTCTGGTAATAGTATTTTTAATGGTGAATCAAATATTTCACACTTGTTATTTTTTGGCTCACTGATTCTTTTTATTTTAACAATGTTAATATATTATTTTTATGCTTACTACAAAGAAAAAGAAGAATTTTCAGCATTAACAACTTTTGATAAAAAACACACTTTAATGTTGGTATGGGCTGTTGTTATGATACTAATTGCTACAACTGCGATAAGGTTTTTATTTGAATTTACCTTAGTTGTTGTTGTTTTGGGAGCTTATTTTATAATTTCCTTAACTGATTATGTTTTAAAATCTGAAAATAAAAATTTACTTTTGATAATTTCTATAATTATTATTCTGACATTTTTAATAAATCTGCTTAATCTTAATACAATGGTTAAAATTTTATTATTTATTGTGTTAACTTCAACTGTGGTTTACTTTTTGTATTATAAAAATAATTTAAAATTTGCAGGTTATATTATTTTAGTATTATTGTTATTAATTTTAATATCTCCATTTTCTTTTGCAAAAGGGATACTTGTTAATTATTATTCAGTAAGTGATGCAACTTCAAAATTTGCTGGTCCTGGTTATGATACTCAATGGCAATATGCTGGAAAATGGGTTAGGGAAAATACTCCTGAAAATTCTGTATTTGCACATTGGTGGGATTATGGTTATTGGGTTCAGAGCGGATTCCAAAGACAAACAGTTACAGATGGCGGTAATTTCTATGGCTGGTGGAATTATTTAATGGGAAGAAATGTACTTACTTCAATAAAAGATGAAGATTCCCTTGGTTATTTATATGCACATAATGCAACTCATTTATTAATTGTTGGAGATGAGATTGGAAAATACCCTGCTTTTTCTTCAATAGGAAGCGACCAGAATGGTGATAGGTTTTCTCAAATTCCTACATTTACAATTGATCAGAATTTAATGCAGAAAACAAGGGATGGAACTTTATATTATTTTAGAGGAGGATTTGGATTAGATGAAGATTTAAAATACGGAGATAAAGTCTTACCCAGGGGTGCAGCTGTTATTGGTGCAGTTGTTATTCCTGTTCCCAATAATAATTCAATTGGACAACCTAAAGCAGTTCTTATGTACAATGGCCAACAATTTGCATTAAGTATTAAATGCCTTTATTTAGATAAATTATATGAATTTGAAAACTATGAATATGGTGCATGCTTTAAAATGCTGCCTGTATTTAATGAAAACAACCAGGCTAATCTTTTTACTGCTGGTTTATTTTTATCTCCTAAAGTTTCAGAAAGCACTGTTGGAAGATTGTATATATTAAATGAAAATTCACAAATATTTGAACTTGTATATGATGATAGCAGTACTAGAATACCTTTATCGATTTACCAAGGAAGAATGCTTGGGCCTATTAAAATCTGGAAAATCAATTATCCTGATAACTTTTCATTAAGTGAAGAAAAATTTAATTATTATCTAAGGACTAGCTATCCAGACCAAGCTTTATTAAATCCTTTTTAACATGAGTAACCGAATTCCAACCAAATGGCTGTATTTACCAGTTATCTTATTATTCATAAATTTCTTTTACAGAATAATTAATCAGGGAAAAATGCTTAAATATTTTCCAGTTGATTATAATAATGATGGTAGTTCTTACATGGCTCAATTATTCTTTTTAAAAACATGTGGATTTCATAATTTTTGCAGTTATTGGTATAATGGATTTGTTAATTTCTTACATAGCCCACCAGGATGGTATTTATTCACATTACCTATTTTTAATTTATTCCAAATTGTAAATGTTGCAACTTATCTTAGTATGATTTTAATGTTTATTATTTCATTTTTAATAGTATATTTTTTGTATGGAAAAATTGGCTTAACAAGATTTGAGAGAACTGTATTTTTTATATTCTTTTTTGGAAATGCAATAGCAATTGGGAATTTTATTAAACTTATAAGAGTCCATGAATTATTTGCGTGGATGAATTTTCTTTTATTTTTCTTTTTAATTTTTTATTTTAAAGACAAAAAAATTGACTGGAGATATTCTTTAGTAATTCCAAGTTATGCATTTATTTTATTAAGTTATCAAAGTGTAGGTGCAATAGCTTCTATTTTATTTTTATCAATATTTTTAGTTAAAAAAGGAAGGGAAAGAATCTACGTTTTGTTATCTGCTGTAACACCTTTAATAATTACATCATTCTGGTGGATTCCATTTGTCCTTAGAATAAATGAAGGTGGAATACTTGGATTTCAGCAGGCTATTTGGGTGTGGCGTTTTGATACATTAAATCTTTATACAAGTATTTTTGCAGCTATAATTCCTATAGTTTTGTTTATTCTTTTTTATATTTATTTCAAACAATCCAATAATAAGAAATGGGATTTATTTTTTTATCTTCCAATATTGTTGCTTAATTTAATATTCTTTCTGAGGTTGCATCCTTTTATTCCTATATTTGGAAATATTTTTCCAGACCCATACTTAGTTTTTTTCATATTCTTTATTATTTTCTTATTTTTTAAGATTAATTTTTTAAAGTATAAATTTTTAAGATTTGTTCCTTATATTTTATTGATATTAATTATAATCAGTATATCTTTTAATATATTTAGAACACCTTTCTTTGTTGAGCCTAATAGTGATATAAACAAAGAGATAGAATTTTCTCTCAGCAATGTGAATGGTTCTTTTGTTCTGCTTGGTGATTTTGGTTCTAAAATCCATTCTAAAGGCATTTATTCTTATGCACCTACAAAATATAACATCTCTACTTCCTCTGGTTGGTATCCCGAAGTTGTACAAAAGGATTATCTTGAAAACCTTAATATTGCAGATGAATCTTTTAATAAAAGAGATTGCGGCACTATGATTAAAACATTAATTATTTACAATACAACTGAAATTATAAGCTTAGATTCCGGATGTAAGTTTTTAAATGATTGTGGGCTTAGAGAAAAGGTTAAAAAAGAGCATGTTTGCCTTTATTCTATAAACTAAAATGCGCAATATTTTGCTTACTGTAGATTTAGAAGAATTTGTCACACCTGCAGAAGTAGGTATGGATATAAAAAAAGATGAATTATTTAATATTTCTATAGAAGGATTTAATAATTTAATTAAAATTCTATCTAAATATCCTGATATAAAAGTAACATTTTTCACAACACTTGAATTTGCTGAAAAATCAAAATCTAAATTGAAAGAATTATTAAATTCAGGGCATGAAATTGCACTTCATGGTTTGTATCATAATACTTCATTATTAAAAATGGATAAAAAAGATGTTAAAAAAGAACTTCTATTGGCTAAAAATAAATTAGAAAAGATGTTTAATATTAAAGTAAAAGGATTCAGGTCTCCGCAAATGAAAGGCATAGATCTAAAATTACTTAAGGAAATTGGGATAAAGTATGATAGTTCTTTGCATCCTACTTATGTCCCTGGTAAGTATAATAATTTTTTTAAAAAAAGAGAAAGATTTTTTGATAATATATGGGAAGTACCTGTTTCTGTTGTGCCAATAATAAGAGCACCATTTTCCTGGGTTTGGTTTAGAAATTTTGGATTGAATTATGCAAAAATATGCACTAGATTAGTTTTTATTGACAAAGATTATGTTAACCTTTATTTTCATCCATGGGATTTTGTTGATATAAATAAAAAACCATTTGCAGGGAATATTTCAAAAGTAATACTTAGGAATTCTGGAAATAGAATGATTAAAAAATTTGACAAATATCTTAGCTGGTGTGAAAATAACTTTAAATCAATTACTATGGGTGAATATGTAAATGGCTGCAGATAAACATTTTAATCAGGTTTCTTATAATTATGATAAAAAAAGGTCTAAAGGTGTTTTAGGTTATTTAGTTTCAAGAGAAATGAAAATGATAATTAATAAATTAAACCCTGAGAAAAAAGATTTCATACTTGATGCTGGGTGTGGAAGTGGTTTTTATTCTAAAATTATATCTTATTTTAATTCTAAAATTTTTGGGATAGACTTATCTGAGAATATGATAAAAATATATAATTCAAATGGATTTAATGGGGTTGTTGGGAATATAGAAAATTTACCATTTAAAAAAAGATTTAATAAAGTTTTATGTGCTGGTGCTTTGGAATTTGTTATTGATCCTAATAAAACTATTAATTCTTTTAATAATGTTTTAAAAGATAATGGGGAATTTATTCTTCTTTATCCAAGATTTAATCTTTTTGGATTGCTTTACAAAATTTATCATTTAATGCATAATGTAAAGATTAATTTGTTTAGTTTAAATGGAATAAAAGGACTTTTGTTTAATAATGGATTTAAAGTTGTTTTTATTGGCAAGCCTAATTTATTATCTGGAATAATTGTTGCAGTTAAATATATTGACAAATAAAATAATTAGATTTTTTAAATGTTTGTTGTTGACTGACAGTAAACTACTTTTAACCTAAGAATTCATGTGGTTTAGTGTATAGAAACAATTAAAAGCTTTGACTAAATTTCTTAAGTTTAATGATAAATGATCAAGATTATTTGTGGAAATTACAGGAAAATGATTTTTGGCATAAAAATAAAGATAGAATTTTAATAAAATTAGTAAAGCCTGGAACTGTTTTAGATATTGGAGCTGGAACAGGTTCTTTTTCTATAAAACTTGCAAAGCTTGGAATGAAAGTTACTTACATAGATGCTTCAGAAAAATATTATAAGATTGCTAAAGCCAAGGCTCAAAAAGAAAAAGTAAATATAAAATTCTTGAATAGATATTTTCCTTCTAAAAAAATTAAAAATAAATATGATAATATTATAATAAGCGGCTTTATAGAACATATTGAAGATGATGCTAAGTTATTAAAAGATATTTATAAATTACTTAATCCAAAAGGCAGGATAATACTTTTGACTTCTGCTTATCCTTTTTTATATTCTAATTTTGATAAATCTGTAGGACATTACAGAAGATACAAGAAAAGTGAACTGCAGAACAAAATGGAAAAAGTTGGTTTTAATGTTAAATTTTTGAAATATTGGGATATTTTAGGAATTCCAATATTATTTATTACGAAAATTATAGGAAAGATTCCTGTTGAAACGAATAGTTTGGATAATAAAATTTTAAATTTTTTACTTGATAAATGGTTTATTATTTTTGAAAATAAAATGGTTATTCCTGTTGGGCTTGATTTAATTGCAATGGGCGAGAAATAATTACTAAATATTTAATACGAAACTTTTATAATATAATTATTTATAACATGATAATGTCTAAAATGGTTGATTATTCAATTATTATACCTGCATACAATGAGGAAAAGATAATTGCAAATACTATAGATGAAGTATTTAAGTTTTTTAAAAATATAAACAGGTCTTTTGAAATAATTATTGCAAATGATGGCTCTAAAGATAATACTGCAAAGGTTGTAAATTCAAAAATTAAGAATTATAAACAATTAAGATTAGTGAATAACCATGTTAATATGGGAAGGGGTGAAGCTCTAAATAATGCAATAAATAACTCTAATGGCAAAATAGTTGTATATATTGATGCAGATTTGGCAATAGACTTAGAATTATTTCCTAAACTAGTGAATGCAATAGAGAAAAATAATGTTGATATTGCAGTTGGCTCTAAACATATGAAAAATTCTGTTGTTGAATATCCTAAATTAAGAAGGCTTTTTAGCAAGGCTTACTCTATGCTGACAAGAATTTTGTTAGGAAGCACAATAAGGGATTACCAATGCGGTTTCAAGGCCTTTAAAAAAGAATCAATAATCAAAATAATTCCTTATATTAAAGCAAAGAAATGGTCATGGGATACTGAAGTCATAGTAAAAGCACAATGGCTTGGCTATAAAGTTCAGGAACTGCCTGCCAAAGTTGTAAATATTTATGGGAGGGAAAGCAAGGTTCATTTAATTAAAGATATAAAAAACATGGGCAGTGAATTATTAAGGCTATTTTTTGAAAGAATTACCTTTAAACCTAAAAATTAGATTTTTTTTGCTATAAATACCATATCTATCTGCTTATTTATAAGTGCTGAAATGAAATATAATAAAGCGAGTAGTCCCTTTTTAACAAAATTTCCTTCTACTGTGTGAATTGGTAAACTATCCTGTTTATAGTCCAGGATTTCGAAACTTCTCTCTTTTAATAATTGTTCCATATTTCTTTTAGTAAAGTGATAATTGTGGTACATATGGAAAACTTCTTTTGTTGGATTTTTAATTAAACCAAAACTTAATTTATAAATTAAATTTGCAAGATTATGTAATAAACTTTTGCCATTTGGTGTTTGTATTAGTAATAAACCATTTTTATTTAAGAGGTTTTTAGCTGCATCCAATACTGCATTTGGGTCTGTAGTGTGCTCAAAGAAATCAAGCATTGTGACAACATCAAATTTTTTATTTTTTGGTAATCTATACAATTCCATATTATATACAGGAATGTTAAATTTTTCTTCTACAAATGTTTTTGAATATTCTGATATGTCGCATCCAAATGGCTTAAAATTTTCTTTTTTTGCTAAATATAAAAATGTGCCTTGTCCACAACCAACATCAAGCAATCTTCCCTTTGCTCCCAATTCTTTTAATCTTATTAATCTTTTTCTAAAATTCTGAAGTTTTTTAGTCATCTTATTTGACATTATATCATTATAATCTGAAAAGAACTGGATATGCTGTTTTGTAAAATAATCCTGGCTGTATAATTGCTCTGGTTTTAATTTTAAAGAATCCTGGTCTATATATCTTAAACCACAATTTTCACACTTAATTACATTATAATCTTTTAAACTGAAATCAACTTTTTGATTTTTTGATTTGCATACATCACAATTTTGCTTCATTAATCGGTCACTAACTGATGTTTATATAAACTTTTCTATTCAAAATTTCTGATTATCAGAAATAATAAAGTTATCAAGAAAAATATGCTTATAATAATTCCTACTTTGTTTTTTGAATCATATTCTAATGTTATAATATTATTTCCTTCAGGTACATTCAATTGTATTAATTCTGTATTGCTTTTTTCTAATTTAATTTTTTTATTTTCTATAAATCCATTCCAATAGGGGTGATATGCAATTTTTATTATTAGCTTAACTTCGTTTTTATTTTTATTAATTATAGAAATTTTTAATTCCTGTTCACTTTTTTTTATTATGTTAAAATCAATATTATCACCTTCAACAAATGAATTTTTAAAATTCCTGATAGAATATACTGAGTATGTTTTGAATTCTTTTTCTAATCTAAAATCAGGATCTTTATTTAATAAGTTTTTCATTTCAGGTTCTATTGTCAATAAATATTTAGAATTAAAATGCAGCATTTTTTCTTTTATTTCTAGAGAAGTTATATTGTTTCTTGGAATGCTAAATACTCTTAGATTGTCTGAACTTAAATATTTCTCTATAGGATAATAACTGGAAACCCATGTGCTTAATATGCTTGAATTTGTGTACAAAGGAGTCAATGCCAAAATTGTGCTTTGTGAGGATATTTGGCCATTAAATGTTACAGGATCAATTATACTATCTGTTTCATTTAAGTTTTCTTTTAACCAAGACCATAATTCTATTGTTTCATCATGTATTTCTGCTTGTGGGAATGTTTGTGGCACTTCTTTTCCAGGCAAATATAAATTGTTAAATATTACCATCAATAAAAAACTTAATATCAACAAATATTTTATTAAATTTCTTATTAAATCTTTTTTTATTACTTTTTTAATTATTATTGATAAATAGAATGCTGCAAATATGTATAATGATATTCTTGCATAATATACAAATTTATAAGAAACTATTCCTTTTAAAAATGGAATTTTATTTCCTATTGCAAATAAAAACCAAAATCCACTTCCTATTATAAGCATGAATACTAAAAATAATAATACAATATCTAAAAAATTCTTAAATTTTTCATGATTTCTTAATTTAATATAATAATAAATGCCTAATATTCCAAGAACATCTATAATTATTGTTGGTAAATTTATTAATATTCCTTTAAAAAATTCTATTAAGGCTAATCCAAAATCTGAATCAAATAATGAATTTAAGAAAAATGTATTTTGTTTTAGAGAAAGGAATATACCAATTAATTTGTACATCATTTCTATGAATGTATTTCCTAAACCCCAACCAAATGATTCATTTATCCAACTTTTTGTTTCTATAAAAGGAATTATGTAGAATGTTATTGTTAATAATGACAATGGTATACATAATAACCATAATAAACTTTTTTTATTTTTAAATATATTTAGTAAAGTTGCTGCCAAAATTAATATGAAACCTGAAAGACCAATAAATAAATGAGATAATATTGCCAATGACTGAAGCAATGATATTACTGCAATTGCTTTTGGGCTTGGATCTTTATATTTATCTAAATAATATAATTCCAGTAATAAAAATATTAAACCTATTCCACTATTCCACATTCCAGCTAATAATAAATGATTGTATTCTCTTTGAAATAGAAAGAAAAATGCCGGAATAAATGCAGCAATCAAACCAAATTTCTTCTTTAGTAAATAAAATAGTAATAATGCAGGCAGTATGAATGATAATAGAATTATTATTTTGTAACTTGCAACCATAGACAGACCTGTATAACTAAGCAAGACAACAAGCCATATTCCTAATTGATGGGAATAGAGCTGAATCGGAATTCCCATGAAAACATTAGGATACCAACCATTTATCCAATTATACTCTGGAATGAGCGTAGATTTCATGTATTCTGCTTCTACTAAATGCACCGGATTATCTGCTTCTGTCAAAAGTCCAGGATTAAATATATTTCTAAATAACAGGATTCCAAATAATATAATTATTATACTCATTAATCCGATTATTATATATTTTCTCACAACTAGCCTCTTTTAAGAAAATTTAAAAACATATTGGTATGTTTTATTGTATGAAAAAAATTACAATTTTTTTGATTTTGTTGGTTATAGTAACTTTTTCATTGAGACTTTTCTGGATTGACTTTACAATTTTAGAAGGAGATATGTTCAGGGATTTCGAAATAGCTGAAAATATAATTGATGGTCAGATTAAATATACTGGTGTTTCTGGCATAAACCAAGCAATACACCAACAAAGTTTTGGACCAATTATGTATTATATTTTAGCAATTTTAATCTATTTGTTTAAAAGTCCAATAGCTCCAGCTGTTTTTGTAGCAATTTTAAATTCAATTGCAGTTTTGATAACTTATAAATTCTGCAAAGATTATTTTAATAAAAGAATTGGAGTAATTGCTTCTTTTCTATATGCAGTAAACCCCTGGAGTGTTTATATTTCTCATTTTCACTGGAATCCAAATTACCTGCCTGTATTTTCAGTTTTATTTTTTTATTTTTTATTTGGTTTTATTATCAAAAAGAAAAATTATTGTTTAATTTTAGCATCTTTAATTTTAGGGATCATGCTTAATTTTCATTTAACTGCTTTATTCTTTATACCAATTGCTATTTTATTAATCCTTGTTTTCAGAAGAAAAATAAATATAAAAACAACAATTTATTCAATATTAACATTTTTAATTCCGTTTTTACCATATATTTACTTTAATTTAAAGAATAATATTTCTTTATTGGCGCCTATACTCTATGGTGTTTCATCCAGAGCATATTCTGGATTATTTACTGGATTTACAGAATCTTTTGGAATACCAATAATGCTTGCAACAAATTATCTGGGAAGTTATGTTTATGGTTCAAGTAATATATTTTTAAATCCAATTATTAAATATTTATTTTTTTCTTTAACAATAGTTTTAGTTATATTAATATTTTTATCTTTATTTTATTTGATTATAAAATTAAAAAATTCAAAATTTGATTTGAAAAATAATCTAAATATCTGGATATTATTAATATTTTTATCTTTATTTCCACTTTTGTACTTTTTAAGATTAAAGGATGTAAGCCCGCATTATTTTTTCTTAATTTATCCATTGCAATTTATAATGATTGCATTATTTCTTGATTTTTTAATTATTAGATATTCTAAATTTAGGAAGGTTATTAATTATGCAATTATTGTGATTATTATTTTTCAGGTAATCAATATATTTTTATTGTTTAATTATGTAAACCAAAATGGGTCTACACAAATGGGAGAGTTTAGTATCCCTTATAAACATAAAATAGAGATTCTTAATTATATTAAACAGAGTTCTGGGGAAAATACTACCAATATTATTGTTTATAAAGAGTTTAAAAGTTTTAAATATCTGGCTGACAGAGAAATAACAAAATTAAATTATAATTATATTAATTCAACAGAAGAATTAGATGGATTATCAGGTTATTTAATTTTAGACAGGACTTCAATGCACAAACCTGAATTATCAAGAGAAGATGAGTTGTTTTTTAATAATTATCCAAATAAAACTATCATTAAAGGCGTAGAAATTTATGAATTTTGATTGCGAAACCTTTTTAATTCTACATATAGTTAAATTTTTATGAATTATCTAGTATTTATTTATGGAATAATAAGCTTTTTAGCTACTTTATTTGTAACTCCATGGCTTATAAGATATTTGCGTAGAATAGGGCTTAATGTTAAAGACCAAAATAAAGAGAATAAGCCTTTTGTGCCAATATCAGGAGGATTAGCTGTATTGTTTGGTGTTATGGCGGGCTTGTTAGTTTTTATTTTTTACAGGACATTTTTTTCTACAAATAACATTGGTTTAGTTATTAATGAAAGAAATCTGATGCTAATATTTGCAGCAATGATATCTTTACTTATAATTACATTAATTGGATTTTTGGATGATTTAGTAATTGATAAAAATAAAGAAAGCTCTGCTGGTTTAAGGCAGTGGCAGAAGCCTATTTTAACATTAACAGCTGCAATACCTTTAATGGCAATAAATGCAGGAACTACTGAAATAGCATTGCCTCTTTTAGGAACTATTGATATTGGAATAATTTATCCTTTGATTTTAATTCCTATAGGTGTTATTGGAGCTTCTAATATGGTAAATATGTTGGCTGGATTTAATGGATTAGAAGCTGGAATGGGTATTGTTTATGTTGGTATGCTTGGTCTTTATGCATATGTAAATGATAGGTATATTGCTGCATTAATTGCATTAGTTACACTTGGAGCATTAATTGCTTTTTACTTTTATAATAAATTTCCTGCAAAGATTTTAGCAGGAGACAGTTTAACATATTTTTTAGGTGGTGTTATTGCTGTAATTGCAATTTTAGGAAATATTGAAAGAGCGGCTATAATTGCTTCAATTCCATTCTTTATAGAATTTATTTTAAAAGCCAGAAGTAAGTTCCAGGCTAAAAGCTATGGGTATAATGTAAATGGTAAAATAAAAAGTTATCATGACAAAATTTATTCATTGCCCCATTTATTAACAATTAAAGGAAAGTATACTGAAAAGCAAATTGTTTATACTTTTATATTATTTGAATTGTTTTGCTCAAGTTTAATATGGTTGATTTAAAAAAATTATTAAAATACAGTAAAGAGGATAGTTTAATTAGAGACAGTGCTATATTATTCTTTTCAACTTTAGGATTAAATTTAGCAGGGTTCTTTTTTCATTTTTTCATGGGCAGGGTATTAGGTCCTGCTGAATATGGAATACTTGGAGCAATTTTTTCTTTACTTTATATTATACTTGTTCCTTTTAATGTTGTACAAACAAGCATAACTAACTTTGTTGCTTCATTTAAGGCCAAAAACCAGATTGACAAAATTAACATATTGTTAAGAAGGTCTATGAAAAGATTATTTTTTATTGGTTTAATTGTATTTATTTTGTTTTTTGCATTTAGTTCTATTATTGCTAATTTCCTTAATATTCCTGTTAAACCACTTAGATTTTTATCTCCTATCATAATATTTGCTTTAATGCTTCCTGTTTTAAGAGGAATTATGCAAGGTATGGAGAGATTTAAAGCTCTTGGAATAAATATGACTATAGAAGGAATTGCAAAAATAGGATTTGGAATATTATTTGTTGTTTTAGGATTTGGGGTTGCTGGTGCTGTTTCTGCATTGGTAGTTAGTTATCTTGTGCCTTTTGTAATTGCATTATTTGTTTTAATTGTTTATCTGAAGAAAAAAAATGAATCTTTTGATAGTAAAGAAATTTATTCATATGCAATACCTGTTATGATTTCATTAGTTTTATTTACTGGATTATATACTATTGATACTTTATTAGTAAAGAAATTTTTTAGTGAAAGTGAAGCTGGACTTTATATTGCATTGAGCTATATTGGAAGAATAATATTTTTTGGAACTCAAAGCATAGCCTTAGTTATGTTTCCAAAATCTGTTGCGAATTTTTCTTTGAATAAACAAAATAATAAATTACTTAAAAAAGCTTTATTTTTAGTTACTTTACTTGGAGGTTTTGCAGTTTTAATTTATTCACTTTTTCCTAAATTAATAATTAATATTTTATATGGGAAAAATTACTTAGCTATAGCAAATATGACTGGATTGTTTGGTCTGATTATGTTATTTTTATCTTTAAGTTATGTGCTAGTATATTATAATTTATCAATTAACAGGAAAAGATTTGTATATATTTTAGGATTATTTTTGCTTATTGAATTTGTTACTATTTATTTATATCACTCTAGTTTAATGCAAGTTGTATTAATATTATTAGGTTTGTCAATATCTATGTTTATTGCTTTGATAATTTATACTTTTAAAAATGAAAAAACTATCAATAATAATTCCAGCGTATAATGAGGAAAAAAGGATAATTAAAACTTTGGATAGTTATTACGATTTTTTTTATAAAAAGTTTAAAGATAATTTTGAGTTGGTTGTTATCCCAAATAATTGTAAGGATGCAACTCCTGAAATTGCTAAGAATTTTGCTAAAAAATACAAAAATTGTAAGGTTTATAATATCCCTTATTTTGTTGGAAAAGGAGGAGCAGTTATAGAAGGATTTAAAAAATCCAAAGGAGAATTTGCAGGATTTGTTGATGCAGACTTAAGCACTGATTCGGATGCTTTTTATGATTTGTATAATAATATTGATAACTATGATGCTATAATTGCTTCCAGGTGGATGAAAGGGGCTAAGATAGGCACGAGACAGCCGCTAATAAGGAGAATTGCATCCAGGGTATTTAATTTGCTTATCAGGATAATGTTTGGATTAAGAATTAGTGATTCGCAATGCGGTGCTAAATTGTTCAAGAGAAAATCTATAATTAAAGTAATTGATAAATTAGTTACTACAAGATGGGCTTTTGATGTTGATTTGCTTTATTTGTTAAAAAGAAATGGTTTTGCAATTAAGGAAATTCCAACAACATGGAATGATGATCCTAATTCAAAATTGAATGTCAAAAAAACATCATTAGAAATGTTTCTTGCAATTACAAGATTAAGATTAATGTACTCTCCTTTAAGATTCATAGTCAAGATTTATGATAAGATTATGGTGAAGCTCAAATGAAAATCTTAATTTTTAACTGGAAGGATATAAAACACCCTTATGCAGGTGGTGCAGAGGTAAATATACATGAACAAGCTAAAAGGTGGGTTAAAGACAGGCATGAGGTTATACAATTTTCTCCAAAGTTTAAAAATTCCAAAGATAAAGAATTAGTTGATGGTGTAAATATAATAAGAGCAGGCGGAAGATTCAGCATTTATTTAATTGCTCCTTTTTATTATTTATTTAAATTAAGAAAAGAAACTGATGTAATAATTGATATAGAAAATGGTATTCCTTTTTTTAGTCCTTTATTTTCAAGAAAGCCAAAGATTTGCATAATGCACCATGTTCACCAAAATGTTTTTTTTAAAGAACTTCCATTTTTTATTGCATGGTTTCCATACTTGCTAGAAAGATATGGGGTAAGAATCGTCTATAGGCATACGAATTTTGTTGCTGTTTCTAAGACTACAAAAGAAGAAATGGAAAACTTATTAGGCATTGAATCTAAAAATATCCAGATTGTCTATAATGGCATTAATCACAATGAATTTATAACTGATGTTACTAAAACTGAATATCCTTCTATACTTTATTTTGGAAGATTAATGAAGTATAAAAGAATTGATTTGTTAATAGAAATATTTAAAGAAGTTTTAAAGAAAATTCCCAATGCTAAACTTCATATTGCTGGTTCTGGAATAGTTGAGAATGAACTTAAATCGTATTCTTGCAATATTGGAATTGCGGAAAACGTTATTTTTCATGGTTTTGTTGATGAAAATAAGAAAAAAGATTTATTGAAAAGCAGCTGGGTGTTTGTAAATCCATCAAGTATGGAAGGCTGGGGTGTTACTGTAATAGAAGCTAATGCAGTCAGTGTTCCTTCAATTTCCTTCAATGTTCCAGGTTTAAGAGAAGCTATAAGAAATAATGAAACTGGATTTATTGTGAATAATAAAAAAGAAATGATTAATAAATTAATACTCCTATTAACAAATAAAAATTTAAGAGAAAAACTTGGTAGAAATGCATTATTGTGGAGCAGGAAATTCAGCTGGGATGAAACTGCCAGAAAGACTTTGGAGATATTAAAAAAATTAAAATGAAAGAATTAGTTTCTGTAATTGTAACAACAAGAAATGAAGAAAGAAATATAGAAAGATTCTGGAAAAGTATTAAGAGTCAAAGTTATAAAAATATTGAATGCATAACTATTGATAATAAAAGCAGGGATAAGACTAAGGAAATAGCTAAAAAATATAGTAAGGTTTATGATAAAGGGCCTGAAAGAAGTGCACAAAGAAATTTTGGCGCTAGAAAAGCTAAAGGAAAATATGTTTTATTTTTAGATGCAGACATGGAGCTTACTAAAAATGTTATTGCTGAATCTGTTAATAATTTTAAAGGAAATATTGCAATGATAATTCCTGAAATGTCTGTTGGAAAAGGATACTGGCAAAGTGTAAAAGTTCTTGAAAGAAATTGTTATATTAATGATTTTGATATGGAATTACCTAGATTCTACAGAAAAGATGCTTTTTTGAAATTAAAAGGTTTTGATGAAAAAATAACTGGACAAGAAATAGAAGATTTGTATAATTCAGCTATGCAAATTGGAAATATTGGAAGGATAAATGAACTTATTATTCATCATGAATTAATTGATAGTTTGTGGTTAATTGCAAAGAAAAAATATTATTATTGTTTGAGCTTGGGAAGATACATGAATAAAAGTAAAAAATTAGCTAAAAGACAGGCTAAGGTGTTTTTGAGAAAGGCTTATCTGAATAATTGGAAGGAATTTTTGAAAAGACCTGATTTAACTTATGGATTTATTATTATGAGAATTGCTGAAGCTATTGGAGCATTAATTGGATTATATGCTGGAAAAATAAGGGATAAGAAAAAAGATTTTTAGACTGAATTATAGTCCATATTGCTATGTTTTAATGGATAATTAATCCCCTGATTCTTGCCAGATTTTATCAAATATCCTTTTGTGTAAATCTGCAAATTCTTTTTCTTTTATATAAACTGCAAGCTGTTCTTTTTTATTCGCCTTTATAAAAATAATTGCGTCATCTAATATGTAACTGAGCGTTTTTGAATTACTTAATATTTTATTGTTATATCTTGTATGTCTTAGTTCTTCTTTGTCTAACTTCTTTATCTCTTCCATTTTTTGATTTTTTTCTGTTATTGTTCTTATTGAAATATTATTGTTTTTTCTTCTTTTTCTGAATTGTATATGGAAAATTGGGTTATATTCTAGTATTTCACTGGATAAATAACACCTCCATTCTTGATTTTTCTTTTCTAATAGTTTTTCAAATATTGTTTTAAACCCTTCTTCTCCTTCATATATTTCAATTCTCGGCTTTTCTAATGAAGTTGCTGATAATTTTTTTAATTCTTTTGATATCTCTTTTAATAATGTCAATTTCTTTCTTCTTTCATCTTCAATTAATTGGAAAATCCTATTTGGTGATGCTGCTGAATAATATTTTATACCTGAACGTGTAACTTCACTAACAAATCCTTTTTCTTTAAGCAATTTTAATATATAATATATTGCTCCTCTTTGTAAATTTGTCTTTTGTGCTATTTCGCTTGCTTTTGCATCTCCTAATTTTATTGTATTTAAATATACTTGGGCTTCTTGCCGACTTAATCCTATTTCTTCTAAACTTTCTATTATTTCCATAAAATCTGGTTATTTTAGTTATTTTTATATCTTTCTATTGTTGTTAAATTTTTTGCACCATAATTTAATATATTAAGAAGTATTATCATTTTTATGAAAAATATAATTACTCACTATAAAGGGAAGATTGGTTTACCTATGAGGACAAAGAATACTAGGACATTAGATAAGTATTTTCCTATAGATCGTTTGGTGTTTTCATCTATTAAAACTTATAATAATCCCTTTGGTGCATTTTATACTATTTGTGAGGCCAATTCAAATGAAGCAATGCGTTTATTCCTCTTTGAGTCATTTAAAAGAAAACATTATGTAGCTTTGCCTGAAACATATTCTTCTAAGGAAGGCTTGTTAGGAAGAGGTTTTATACGATCAGTTATCGAACTAAAAAGGGAGCATATTTATACTCCTGAATCTTATCCATTTGAAATAGAAACTCCTAATAGCCTATTTAGATTTATTTCGCCCAAAATTGAATATGTAGAGAACAGATGGAAATCTAAACTATTGGATTCTTATTAAGTAACTTTATATCTCTATTATGATAAATTATTGTATGACAAAAATAAGACTTCATCAGTTTTTATCTAAGACAGGAGAATTTTCAAGCAAGAAAGAGATATTAAATGCAGTTAAAAATTCTGAAATAATTGTTGACAATAAAGTTATAACAAATCAACATCATCAATTAAGCAAAGGAAAGAATGTCTATTATAGAAATAAATTATTAAAAATCAATGAAAAGATATATTTAATTTTAAACAAGCCAGAAGGGTATTTATCTTCAAGATTAACTAATAATGATTTGAGATTGAATAAAAAGAGTTTATTTTCTTTAATAAAATTGAATAATAAGTTAGAAAAATCATTATCAACAATTGGCAGGCTAGATGAAAGTAGTTCTGGGTTGATAATATTAACAAATGATGGCGATTTAATACATCAAATAGCACATCCAAAATTTGAAATTTCAAAGACTTATTTTGTTGAATTAGAAAATGAATTATTTAAAGATGATAAACTTAATATTGAAAAAGGGATTATTATTGATTTAGAAGAAAATGGGATTATTAACAAATATAAGACAAAACCATCAAAAATGGAATGTATAAATAAAAATCAATTATATATTACAATTAGCGAAGGGAAAAAAAGAGAAATCAGAAGGATTTTTGAAAGTATTGGGAATAAAGTATTAAAACTAAAAAGAATAAAAATAGGAAATTTGAATTTGGAAGAGTTAAATATTAATGAAGGGAAATTTAAAATTGTTGATAAGAAGTTTTTATTAGAAAAAATTAAATTATTGTAGTTATTTTATTCTTTGTTCTTCTAAGTATCTCTTGTATTCTTCTTTAGATACCTGTCCATTTTCATTATAATCTGCATTTTGAAAAAAACATGAAATATCCCTGTCAATTAGTTCTTTCACATATATTTCATACTCTTTTCCAGCTTGTTTAGCAGCAAACCTTGTAGACCAATCTTTCGGTAAAGCATAGTTTATTAGTGCTATTCCGCTGAATAAAGTTATGGCTGTTATTAAAATAGGAAGTTTCATACCATTTAAAGAATTAAAAAATCTAGTTCTTTTTTCTAATGTGCCTTGATTAGTATTTTCCATAAATTAATATCTTAAAATTCTAAAATATAAATATTTTGTTACCTGTTTATTTGATAACATATTTTAAAAATCCAATAAAAACTATTATAAATCAATTAATTTTGTTATTTTTATGGGTATAGCAGAAGTTGTATTTAAAGGAAGTTCAGGAATGAAATCAGCTACAAGATTAATAGGTAGTGGTTATAGTAGTTTTGTTTCTGGAAAAAAAGCTTATTCTTTACCTTATAGATTACAGATTGAAAATGGGAATATTTGCAATTTAAGGTGTACTATGTGTGCCTTGAATGTTATGAAGAGGAAAAAAGGAATGTTAAATTTAGAGAAATATAAACAAATTTTTGATACTATAAAGCCTGCTTATGTAAATTTAACAGGATATAGTGAAATGATATTGAATAGTGATATTTTTGAAATAATTAAATATAGCAAAGCAAAAGGTGCTTTTACTAAAATTGACTCAAATGCAACTTTGACTACTGAAGAAAGAGCCAGAAAAATTGTTGAGAGTGGATTAGACTTGATATCGATAAGTGTTGATGGTGCAACAAAAGAAACTTATGAAAAAATAAGAATTCCTGCAAAATTTGAAACTGTGATTAATAATCTAAGAAATTTGGTTAAGATTAGAAATGAGGTTAAAGGAAAATTACAAATACATATGGCTTTTGTTAGCCAGGTTGGAAATATACATGAATTGCCATTGATAATTAAATTAGCTGATGAAATTGGTGTTGATCAGATAAATAGTGCTTTTGTAACTGAATATGATATTAAGGAATACAGGAAAAATAAATTAGATAATGTTCAAATTTCTGAATTAAGAAAGTATTATAATGAAGCTTTAGAATTAAAGGATAAAGTAAAAATTAATGTTAATATTGACAGTGTTGGTTATTATATTGATAAAATTGAAAAAGATGAACAAAAAAATTTAAATGATGCTCATTGTTATCTGCCATGGTATAGTGCTTATATAACCTGGGAAGGAGATGTATTGCCTTGCTGTTATTTTTATGATTCTCAAATTAGTTTTGGAAATGTTTTTCAGACACCATTTAAAGAAATATGGAATAGTCCAAAATATCAATCTTTTAGACAGGCATTAGCTAAATCCAGAAATGGTTTATGTGCAAGTTGCGGTTATAGGGATGATTTTATACAGGAAAAGTTTAAGAAGGTTTCAAAATTTGTTCCATTTAGTAAACTAATAACAAACAGGAGCAGATTTTAAATGACTACTTTTAAAGATGTGGAACAATATTACAATCAATGTTATAAGAAGGATAAGGTGGGAGTTACAAGTGCATTTAAAGTTGCTGAAGGTGTAAGACCTTTTGAGGCTTATGAATATGTTTTAAATTCCCTTAATTTAGATAATGGAAAAGGATTGAAATTATTAGATATTGCCTGTGGAAGAGGATTTTTATTAAAAGCTGCTTCTAGTAAGGGATTTGAAATTTCAGGCATAGACATATCAAAAGAAGCAATTGAGCTTGCAAAATTGAATGTACCAAATGCATCATTAAAAGTTGGCGCTGCTGAAAAACTTCCGTTTAAAGATAATTATTTTGATGTTGTTTTTTGTTTAGGTTCTCTAGAACACTTTTTAGATCAAGAGAAAGCGATTAGTGAAATTAAAAGAGTTAGCAAGAAAGATTCTAGATTATTTATTATGGTTCCAAATAAGGATTTTATTTTATTTAAATTTACTAATCATGAAGGAACACATCAAAGTGAAATACAAGAAACTTTAAGGACTAATAATGAATGGGTTAATTTATTCAGAAAGAATGGTTTATCTATTAGTAAAACTTTAGCTGATGATTATAATTTTAAACAAAGAATATTTTTTGATTATAGACCTTTATTTGTCATTAGAAGATCTTTATTAAAAGTTTTAGGCTTATTTATTCCATTAAAGTTTAGTTATCAATTTTTATATTGCTGTAAAAAGAATTAATTTCTTATAATTTCAAATATTATGACTATTGGCTGTTTTTGTTCTTTATCTATATAATAAACTGCAACTGGATTGAAAATTTTTTGATTTTCCTGTATGAATTTTGTGTATCCTTCTGGCATTTGATTAAATCCTGATAAAACAACATATTTTACTTTTGTATCATTTAAATAATTTTTAATATCTGAACCAAAATTTTTTCTATTTGAATGGTATTGTATTTCTGCTGAAGTTGCAGGAGATAAATAACCCTGATTATGTTCTAAATGGCTTTCCAAAAACTGGCCTGCTTGTTTTACCTGTTTGAATGATTCAGCTTTATCTTTTATTAAATTATCTGCTTTTGATAAATTTTGATAGGCTCCAAATATTATTATTAATGTGATTATAATTAAGGATAGTACTTTATTATGTTTTTTTATTATTTCATACAACCAATCTAAGCCTATACCAATAATCAAAAACATGGCTGCAAAAAGCATAAATGAATATCTTTCTTCTATGTAATAACCGAAACCTATTTTTGATATGAAAATAAGTGATATAATTAACCATAAAAACAAGAAAAATTTCTTTGATAATTCTGTATTCTTATTTTTTATTATTAGATCTAATCCTAAGAATATTTCAAATAATCTGACTAAACCTATAATTAAAATAATTACAAATGTATAACTGACCATTGGAGTTAATTGCTGTATATTTAATATTAAGAAATCTGTGAAAGTCTTTCCTAATGTTGTTCTGTCTCCAAGAGAAGTTGTTAAAAATGCTATTGGGTTTTTATAATAAAAGTACTGGAACAGGAAAAATGGTATTGTCATTATTGCTGTAATTAAAACACTTAATTGCAGGCCTTTATTTTTTATAAAATTTAATCTTTCTGTTATTAATAAATATAATAAGATTATGATTCCAAGAACTGCATTTAAATATTTGAATAAAAATCCAATGAATAAAACTGGTAATATTAACTTTACAGCTAATCTGCTTTTGTTATTAATATAACCATATACAAACAAATAAGTTGTTAATAACCAAAATGTTAATACTGGAACATCTACAAGCATCCTAAAACTGAAAAATAAATGCGACCAGAAAACTGCTGTAACTATTGAAGCAACAATTCCCGCTTTTTTATTTAGTAATTCTTTTCCTATTAAGTAAATTAATAATACATTTGATAAATAGAATAATAACATTAAAATTCTTAATCCTATTTCTCCAAGGCCTATTTTGAAAAATAATGCAGATATTATTGGAAATAATGGCGGTCTGACTGACCCTAAACCCCATTCTGGTGATCCAAATGCTACATATTTTCCAAAGTTTAAGTAATCTGCTTCATCAAACCATAATGCCTGATTATATGTTTGTGTAAGATAATAAGTTCCTAAAATTAATGAGAATAAGAATATAAATAAAAATATGAAATCATAATTATCTTTAATTATTTTATTTAATTTTATAGGTTTTAAGATTTTATTTCTTGTTTCTTCACTTAACATGCTTTATAGTTTTATTTTATGTTTATATATTTTATTATAGTTGTCATTTAACATAAATGTTTTTAAAGTGTAATTTATTTGAAATAATTATGTGAAATTCTTATCTAAAAAGTATTCTATTGATAATATCATTCACTCTAATTTTATTTTGTGCTTTCTACTCTTTGCCAGACATCTGAGAAATTCTTTCTTTTTAATTTTAAATCTATGAAAATTATTATCCATAAGTAAATTCTGGCAGATATTAATAATATTGTCCAATGTACTTCCTTTACATTTTTTGGATATTTTAATGCCCTGATAATTCCTGAGGCTTCTTTTGTAAAACTTCTCATTCCGTCTTTTCTATAAGCTAATTTTTTTATTTGCAGATAGCCGCCTGTGCTTCTTTTCTTTTGTTTTATCCAGTCTTTAAATGTTGTTGGATATTTAACATAAACTAAAGATTCTGGTGAATAAGCAATTTTATAGTCTTTTGAATAAATTAAATTTGAAATTACTGCATCATCACTTAATGCATTTTCTGGGATTTGGTTTATAATTTTATTTCTTATTGCCATTAAATAACCTGAACAAACTATGAACTTATTTTTTTTATATAATTTTAATCTTGTTTCGTGTGCTCCAACTTCTGTAAGCAAATGAGACCAGAAACCTAACATATCGTCTTTTCGATTTAGTGATATTGGTCTGCCAGTTACTGCTCCAACACTCCTATCGGTAAATGGCTTTAATAGATTAGAGATTGAATTAGGACTAACATAAACATCACCATCAGTCAATATTAATATATCTGATTTTTTAGTTGCTTCAAATACTAAATTTAATGCTGCTGGTTTTCCTTTATTTCGGTCTTTAACTATTTTTACTTTATATTTTTTTGCAATATTTATTGTTTCTTTATCTGGAGCTACTACAATTATTTCATGTTTTTCTTTTAATTTTTGATTTTGAAAAGATTCTATTGCCTTTCCAATTGTATTTGGCTCTCTGTATGCTGTTATTATTATTGAAATCATCATATTTAGGAAATTGAAATATTTATAAATTGAATGCATTATAAATTATCGTGTTTAAGTGTATGGTTTTTTGGGAGTTATTATAGTCCTTCTTGTAGAAATAAATTTCTTTCTTAAAATTCAACCGTTTGCAAATTGGTATTTTCTATTTGCTTTTGAGTTGTATGTTATGTATTGGTTTGTAAGGGGTTTGTTTTTGCATAAAGAATTTCTATTGAAGTAAATATTCACTTGTATGATTTTTATATTTATTTTTTAGTTTATCTGAAATTTCCAAATATGGCTCTACGATTTTTCTGCAATTTTTACTTTTACATAAACATTCCATTTTCCATTTTTTTGTTCCAACAGTCGTAGAATAATCGATTGTTATTTCCTCCCCTTTTTTTATATTTTTTATTGATGTTATTTTGTTTGGATATTTTACAAAACAATTTGGATTACAAGAATGATTAAGGTATACTCCTGGATTATTTTTATAAGGATTAATGAATTTATTTTTTCCTATTTGCAGGCTTTGATAATTTGCTTTTTGCCAATTTACAATCTTTCCAGAAAATACAAATACTAATTCATCCTTTTTAAAATTTTTATCTGTAAATATACCAAAACCTTCACTTTTAGATTTTTTCGTAATAACCTTAGAATTATATTTTTTTATATTCATTTTCCAATTTATCAACTATTTTGTCCCATGTGAACATTCTTGCTCTTTCATAACCTAATTTTGAATATTTTTCTCTTAAAATCTTATTATTTAATAATTTACCTAATTTTATTTTTAAATCTTCTAAATTATTATCTTCAAAAACTAATCCAGCATTATCTATTACCCATGGCAACCCTCCAGAGTCAGAACTTATAACTGGTACTTTCTGAGAAAAAGCTTCTAATATAACTATACCAAATGCCTCATAATGGCTTGGAAACAAGAAAATATCTGCTGAACTAATTAAATTTAATTTATCACTTTCTTTTATTTCTCCTGTAAAAATTACATTTTGAACTTTTAATTTTTCTTTTAAATGTTTTAATTCTTCTAAATATCCCCCATCTGGTCCTGCTATAATAAATTTAACTTTTGGAAAGAATTTAGAAACTTTAATAATTAAATCTAATCCTTTACTTTTATGTATTCTGCATAAACTTAAAATCAATAACTTATTTTTAATATTTAATTTTTCTTTAAAATTTTTATTTCTTATTTTTAAATATTCTTTTGGTATACCATTCGGGATTAAACTAATTTTATTTTGATTTATTTTCATTTTATTTTTTAACCAATCAACTTCTAATCCATTTACAGCTATTAATTTTTTGTATTTGTTTAATAAGAATTTTCCTATTATCTTATCAAATATTGGTATTATTATATCATTAAATTTATTCCTTAAACCTTTTGGATAATTTGGCCAATGTAATGTTATAAAACAATGTTTTTGAGTGAATAAAGGTATTAAATTAGAAGGATGTCTATAACTATGGACATGTATAATATCTGGATTTTCTTTTTTAATTTCTCTAAACATCCCAGGAAAAAATGATGCAAAATTTCCAATCTTAAATAGAGAATTGAATCTTTTAATTTTTATTTTTTTATATATCTCCCCTTTATTACTAATCTTTCCCTCCCTTGATAAATTTGAAGTATAAACTATAACCTCATGATTTCTTTTTATTAATTCTCTTGATATTTGTAGAACATGCTCTTCCATCCCTCCTTTTACAGGATAAAAAAATGGTGTTATAAATAATATTTTCATAATTTGTTATACTCCTTGTACAAATTTTTTGCTATTTTATTCCATGTAAATTCCTTAGCTTTCTTTAAATTATCTTTTTGTATATTTTCCCTTAATTTTTCATTAATTAATTTTTCAATTGATGTTTCTAATTTTTTTAAATTTCCAAAGTCATATAATAAACCATTTTCTTTTGATACTAAGAATTTTCCGCCTTCTGTTTTTGTTGAGATTATTGCGTTTTCTTTTGCCATTGCCTCTAAAACTGTAATCCCAAAAGCTTCCCATTCACTTGGAAGAATAAATATTTCTGATGATTCTAATGCCTGCAATTTTTCTTTTTCTGATATATTTTCTATAAATAAAATGTTATTTTCTAACTTTAATTTCTTTGTTAAATCTTTTAATTCCTGTAAATAGCCTGCATCAGAGCCCATTGCTATAAAAATTAAATTTGGTTTTTTCTTTATTAATTCTGGAAGAACTTTTATTACATCCTGAATACCTTTATATTTATGAAATCTTCCTATATATGAAATAATAAATTTGTTTTTTAAATTGTATTTTTTTATAAATTCTTCTTTATTGTAATTTTTAAAAATTGACTTGTCTATACCATTTGGAACATAAACAATATTTTTTAAATTATAATCCTTTTTTAGCCATTCTACCTGATATGGGTTAACTTGGATAGTTAAATTATAGATATTATTAATTAATTTTTCAAATAATTTTACTTTAAATTTTAATATTTTTTGCCATAATGGATAATCTTTTAATGCCATAAATGGGCCATGAGGTGTAATCACAAATTTTGTTTTTGGATTTTTTAATTTTTTTAATAATAAAACTATGTCGTGCCAGATGAATCCCAAAGAATGAGTATGGATAATATCAAAATTTTCTTTAAAAATTTTTGTTAATAATAAAGGATAAAAAGCAAAATAATATTTGTATCTGAATAAGGTTTTGCATCTATGGATCTTTATGTTATCTATTATTTCTTCTTTTTTATTTATTATGTTATTGTCTTTTCTATCTGATGTAAATACGTGTACTTCATGCTTTTTAGCTAATTCTTTTGCTAGATAAAAACAATTTGCTTCAGCTCCGCCTGTAAATGGGTAAAAATATGTGGAAATAAATGCAATTTTCATAACCAATACCTATTAGTAAATTTCTTAAACATTTCTAAAGCCTGAATCTTAATTTTAGAGCATATTTTATCATTGGTAATTCTTTTTTAAAAGTTAATGCAGATTTCGGGCCTTCAACCCAAGCAACCGGGATTTCTAGAATCTTTAATTTATTTCTCTGTGCCCTTACAAGCATTTCGCTATCCCAAAACATTTTTCTTTCATAATTTATTCCCATTTCTTTAACTAAATCTTTTAATATTTTTGCTTTAAAAAATTTGAAACCGCATTCATGATCTCTTATCTTTGAATTAAAATATATTCTTACAGATAAATTAAATAAAAATGATATTATTCTCCTGTCTAATTTTCTTTTTATTTTTGCACCTTTTACATATCTGCTTCCTATTACAATATCATAATTATTTTCTATTGCTTTTATTGCTAAATCCAAAGCTTCTTCTCCAGTAGATCTATCTGCATCCATGAAACCGATTAAATCGTTATTATTTGAATATCTGCACATGGATTGGACTAAATTTTCCCTTCTCGATGGACCGTTGCATCTCACATATACAAAATTTTTTAGTTTTAATCTTTTTAATATTTCAGAAGTTTTATCTTTTGAACCATCATCAATTACATATAATTTAAAATTCTTAAATTTAGAAGATAATATTTCGTATACTTTTTTAGTATTTTTTTCTATTGCTTTTTCTTCATTATAACATGGTATAAATATTTTTAACATTTTTATTCTTACAACTGTTTTCTTTTTAAACTTTATGAATGCGAATTATGAAAAGACATTTAAATTAAACTGATATCTTTTATTTATGAAATTTGACAAATACTTTTTCACTTTATTAATTATATTATTATTTGGGTTTTTAGTAAGATTAAATTTTACTGATTTTAATGCTGAAGTATCTTCTTCTGATGAAGGAGAATATCTTGTGATGGCAAAATCTTTTCTTAAAGGAGATATAATGCTTCAATGGAATTATTATAGGCCATTTCTTTTTCCATTAATCTGGTCTGGAATTTTTGGTCTTGGTCTTGGAGAGAATGCAGTAAGGATAATGATTATTTTATTTTCATTATTATCTATAGTTTATGCTTATTTATTTGCAAGACTTTTATTTAATAATAAAACCATTGGATTATTTAGTGCACTTTTTATAGCTGTTTTCAGTCAGGATATATTTTTCTCTACAAAAATATTATTAAATACTTCTGTTTTAGCAAGCTGGATTGTTACATGTTATTACTTTTATTATGGGTTGATTAATAATTCAAATAAGTCTCTTTACCTTTCTGCTATATTAGCAGGCATTTCAGCATTGATATATAGCCAAAATATAGTATTATTCTTATTTTTATTATCATTTTTAATATTTTATTCAGGATTGAATTTATTTACTATTAAAAAATATCAAATATTTATTTTATTATTCTTTTTAGTTTATATATTAAACTTTTTATATAGCTTTATTATTTTTGGTGAACCATTCAGAATGTTTATTTATGGTTTATGGGGAAGTTATACAAGCACTGAAATAAATGGACAAGGAATCTTATTTTCGATATTTAGTTTTTTTATATATTTTCCAAATTATTTCGGATATTTATTTTTGATTTTTGCCATATTATCTTTAGTAATATTTTTTAAACCAATTTCTATTTTAATAAAAACATTTATTTTATATTTAATCAGAAACAAAATTAAGATCATTTATTCATTAATTTTTTTAATCTTGTCTTTAGGTCTGCTGTATCTAATCAAATCTTTATACTTTACAGAAAATGATATAATTAAACAATTTATTTTTTCAAATATTGTAACTTTTATATTTGCATGTATTGCAGTTGTCCTTCTAATTATATTTAGAGATTATTTCAATAATTTTAACAAAAATATATTATTCAAAAATTTGGATATGAAATATTTATTTTTATTTTTATGGTTTATAACTTCCTTAATCGGGATATTAAAAACATCAAATCATTTTGAGCCCAGATACCTTATGACTACATTAGTGCCTTTATTTTTTTTAATTTCAAATATTTTATATAAATTTTATAAAAAAATTATTAATTTTATACCTAAATTTATTGGCATTTCTTTTATTATTATAATACTTATCTTTGGTAGTTTTTTTCAAATTTTGAATGTAAATTCTCTTATTATTCAACATAATACTACTAATGGAATTAAAGAAGGAAGTTATTGGATTAATAACAATTCAAACCCAGATGACCTGATACTTGGACCATGGAATTTTGCTATAACTTATTATGCTGATAGAAAATTCACTTATTTTCCAAAAGGCAGATCAGGGAATAAAGATTATGATTATTTTTTTAGTGAAGTAAACTCTTTGAAACCAAGTTATCTTGTATTGTATGATGTTAAACGTCATGAAGAAGAAAATTATTATTATAAACAACTTTTAAATGATACAAGGTTGCAAATTGATTCTTTAGCTGTTTTTGATACCTCTAATGGAAATCAAACTTTTAAAATTTATAAGATTAATTATTAATGGCACTTTTTAATATATCTTCTGTGATTTTTAACCAATTGTAGTTTTTTTCAATTTCTTTTCTGTTGTTTATACTGATTTTTCTATATAAATCCTTATTTTTTAATAATATAATTATTTTATTGCATATATCTTCTATTTTATTCTCATTTACTGTTAATCCATTTTCATTATTTTTAACCAAATTTTTTAAATTTCCTATATTACTTGCAATTATTGGTTTCCCGCATGCTTTGTATTCGTGTACTTTTATAGGAGAGAAATAATAATCATTAGCAAAATAATTTCTATCAAATAATGCAAGACAAATTGTTGAAGCATTGATATATTTTGGCATATCTGAATATTCGATTTTTCCAGTAAATATTATACTTTTATGAATTTTTAATATTTTAGTTAATTCTCTACATTTTTCTAATTTTTCACCATCACCGACCATTAAGAATTTTATTTTTTTATCTTTTTTTATTATTAACTCTGCCGCTTTTATTATATTTTCACATGAATGCCATTTTGCAAAACTCCCAATGTACAATATAACATTACTATTTTCTAAATTATATTTTTTTATAATTTCGCTACTATTTACTTCTGGAGAAAACTTTTCAGGATCAATACCATAATGCACTAATTTTTGTTTTGATTTTTCTATTCCTAAAAAGAATTTTGGATGAGTCCCTGTAACTAAATTTGATAATCTGCTTATAATCATGTGCCAATTAAAAATTATCTTTTTTAATTTATTATTATCTTCACCTATTGGCTCATTCATTTCATATATTGATTTTATATCAAATAATTTACCTGCTAATATTGCACCACCACCAAAGATTCTTGCCCTTTCATATATTATGTCTGGTTTTTCCTTTAAACATAAATAAACTGTAATAAAAAATGGTGAAAAAAAGTAATTTAATACTCTAAATAAACCTGACTTGAACTTTTTAATCTTAATTATATTATCAATTTCTCCTGAGTTGCATATTAAATTTACATTATGGCCTGCTTTGTGCATTGCATTAATAACACCACTAACGTGAGCTGAGCCACCATTACAATCATTTAAACCTATGTCTGGGGCTGAGTATATTATTTTCATATATTTATTAGAATGCAAACAAATATAAAATATTTGAAAATTAGTAATATTCCATATTTATGAATCATTGATTAGAAACAATTATAAAGCTTCCATTTTTCTTGTTTTTTATGATTATTTTAGGTATTCACGATGGGCATGATGCGGGTGCAAGCTTAATAAAAGATGGTAAAATAATAGCAGCAATAAATGAAGAAAGATTAAACAGGACTAAATTATATTTGGGTATACCCCAACAAGCTATAGATAAAGTTTTACAAATAGCTAATATAGAAAAAAATAAGATAGATGCAATTGCATTATCCGGAACTTCTGGTTTGATGGCAAATATAGGCTGGGAAAATATATCTTTTAAAAAGAAGATTTATCAAAATCTTGCTAATTATACTCCATTTCCTGCCTCAATGCATTTTGCAAATCTACAGAGAAAGATTTTTAATAATTTTAGAGATAAAAAAAGTTTACATTATGTTAAAAGCCTTGGATTTGATTGTGAATTAAAATATTTTGATCACCATAAATGTCATGCAGCAACTGCTTATTACACATCTGGAAAAAATGAATGTTTAGTCTTTACTTCTGATGGAAGCGGTGATGGATTAAGTGCAAGTGTTTATCATTGTAAAGATGGCGTAATGAATTTAATTAAAGAAATTCCAACTTTTCATTCTTTAGGATATTTTTATGCTTATGTTACAATGATATTTGGATTTAAAATGTTTAAGCATGAAGGAAAGGTTACTGGTTTAGCTGCATTTGGAGATCCCAATAAATGTTATAGTGTTTTTGAGAAATGTTTTACTTTTGAAAATGGGGCATTAAAGAATAATTTAGGATTAATTGGAAGAAATGCTTTTGAATACTTACAAAGGGAATTGAAAAATTTTTCTAGAGAAGATATTGCTGCAGCTGTCCAGAAGAGATTAGAAGATGTAATGACCAAATTCGTTGCTTATTATGTCAATAAATTAAAAATAAATGATGTTGCATTAGCAGGCGGAGTATTTGCAAATGTAAAACTAAACCAAAAAATTTTAGAACTTCCAGAAGTAAATTCAGTATTTATTTATCCAAATATGGGTGATGGTGGATTAGCAAGTGGTGCAGCATTTAATTATTATTCTTTAAAGAAGACTTTACTGCCTTATAGATTAGAGAATGTTTATTTTGGTCCTGAATATTCAAATGATGAAATTGCTCAGAGTATGAAAATTGAAGGTGTCAAAGGCGAATATATTAAAGATCCAGAAAAATATGCTGCTGAATTACTTGCAAATAAGAAAGTTGTCGGGCACTTTGATGGAAGAATGGAATATGGACCAAGAGCTTTGGGAAATAGAAGCATAATAGCAGATCCAACTGATAAAAGTATAAACGACTGGCTAAATAAAAGGATGCGTCGTTCAGAATTTATGCCTTTCGCACCTTCCATACTTAAAGAAAGAGCTCATGAATTTTTTGAAAATTTTGATAAAGGAAATTATCCTGCAGAATTTATGACAATTACTTTTAATTGTAAAGATATAATAAAAAAGGCTGAAGCTGTTGTTCATGTTGATAATACTGCAAGGCCTCAAGCTGTGACTAAGGAAAGTAATCCAAGATATTACAATATATTAAAACATTATGAAAAACTTACTGGCCTGCCTATTGTTGTTAATACAAGCTTTAATATGCATGAAGAACCTATAGTTTGTAATCCTGTAGATGCAATAAAATCTTTAAAGCAAGGTTGTGTAGATTATTTAATTATGGGTAATTGGCTTGTTAAAAATGAAAAATAAAATCTCTGTTGCTATGCTTACGACTTCTTATCCTTCCTATTTAGGAGACTTACGTGGAATATTTATCTATAAATTAGTTAAATCTCTGAAAAATTATATAAATGTAAACTTAATTACTCTTAAAGGATATGATTCCTTAATTTCTGGTGCAGGCATAATTGAAAAACTTAATCATTCATGGATGGCAAGATTTATTTTTTCCATTTATTTTATTCATTTATATCTTAAAATTTTATTTAATGTTCCAAAATGTGATATAATTCATGCAAACTGGGGACTGACTGCATTTTTAGCATTATTGACTAAGCCTTTTTATAAAAGAAAAATATTACTGACTGAGAGAAGCAGTTTTATGTTAATGACAGATAATAAATTTTTGATAATGTTAAATAAATTTATTTATTCTCATGTAGATTCTTTAGTACTTATTAGTAATTTTTCTAAGAAGTTGTTATATAATAAATATAATATTAATAATGTTAAGGTAATAATGAATGGTGTTGATAATATAGAAAAAAAAGATAAAAATTCATTGAGAACTAAATTAAAATTACCTAAAGCTGATAAGATTTTTTTATATGTTGGCAGAATAGATGAAAAAAAAGGAATACAATATCTTATTGAAGCTTTTAATAAAATTGTTCTGGAATACAAAAATGTTTACTTAATTATTATTGGCAGGGGAGATTATGCTGAAAGACTTAAATTGGACAATGAGAAAATAATTTTTTTAGGAGAAAAACTCCAGAATGAAGTATTTGATTATATGCTTGCTTCAGATGTGTTTGTCTTGCCAAGCCTTAATGAAACAGGAGGTAATGTATTGCTTGAAGCAAGATCTTGTGGTTTGCCAATTATTTCCACTAAAGTTGGCTGGGCTGAAGATTTAATTAATGATAGTAAAGATGGATTTTTCATTAACAAACAAGATCCTAAAGATATTTATAATAAAATAATCAAAATTTTAGATAATAAAACCTTTTCCAAGCTTTTAAAAAATAGTAAAAATATAAAACTTAATGACTGGGATGATTGTGCTAAAGCTTATGCAAAGGAATATAAAAGGTTAATTCATGCATCTAAATATGACTAATTCCTGGATGTTTAAAAAAAGTTTGGAAATAAGATTTAAAAAAATAATGAAGCTATGCAATTTTTCTTTAGGTATGAATGTGCTTGATGTTGGCTGCAGGGAAATGCAACTTTCCAAATATTTACCTAAAGATATTAAGTATAATGCTGTAGATTTAGAACCAAAAGATAAAAAGGTTATAAAAATTGATCTTAATGAACAAAAACTTCCTTTTAAAGATAAATCATTTGATTATGTATTCTGCTTAGAAGTTCTTGAACATATACATGCCCCATTTAAAGTCTTAAGTGAACTTAAAAGAGTAAGTAAGAAATATGTAATTATTTCTGTTCCAAATCCTTATCATTACAGGGACGTTATTAAACACATACTAAAAAGGCCTGATAAACAAGGACATATTAATAGTTTCATATATTCAAATGTCTGGAGACAATGCGAAGACTTGAATATTAAGATAAAAAAAGTTAAAGGGAGTTTTTTCTTACCTTTTTGGCCATGCAATAATTTTATTTTTACAAGACATTTAATCTATCTTCTTGAAGTTTAAAGCCCCAATAAGCAAACCTATTAAGGCTGTTGCATAATTTATTATGAGATAGATCAAATAAACACTTAATATAACTTCTCTTGGGATCAGATAAGGCGTGTATAGTGTTACTGCTATAGCTTCCTTTACTCCTATGCCATTAAATGTTATTGGCAAGAGTGAAATAAATCTGGATATAGAGGTTATTACCAAGACTATTAATATATTAATATTATATCCAAAGCCTAAGATTAATATTTTTATTCCTATTGCTGTTATAAACCATTTTGCCATTGAAATTAAAAAATTTATTATTATTTCTTTTTTTCCATATTTTAAGTATTCATGTGTTGTTGAATATATCAAATCTACTTTTTTTGATTTTATTATTAATTTTATTAATTTTTTCCCAATATCTGAAATTATTATAATTCCCAAGATAAAAATAATTATTGCTGAAATTACTAATTTAATTGGGTCTATAATATTTTTAAATAAGAAAATTGAGCCTATTATACTTATAGTTGCTAATGTAGCTGCAGTTATTATTTTGTCTAAAAGAGCAATTGTTAAACCCTGATCAATACTTATACCTTCCTTTTTTAATAATCTGATAATATAGAATTCTCCTAAATTTCCGAAACTAAATAAACCTAAAGTATAACTTATTAATTGATATTTCCATATGGTCTTAATAGATATATTTTTGTATTTATTTAAAAGTAATTTGATATTAATTGCACCCATTAACATTATTATTGGATAAATAATTATAATTGGAATTGTATAATATATGTTTGCTGTCTTTATTGCATTAAAAATATCTAAAATTCCTATCTTATAGATTAGTGTGAATAGTATGATTATTCCTATTGTAAATTTTATAAGATTTTTTATTTTTGTATTCATAATTTTCTCATATCTGCTAAAAAGCCAAATATAATTATCTGTATGCCTGCAATTATTAGTAACATTGTTAAGATTGTAAGTGGAATATGCCCCACTTTTCCTTTAGTTATAAATAAATATGTAAGCCATAATCCTATTACTATACCTATAATAATTAGAGTAAATCCTATCCTGCCAAAAAATTTTAATGGTTCATAATCCCTATAAATCCTTAAGATATTTATCCATGCTTTTATTGCATATTCAAATGGGTTCTTAAATAATCTGCTTTTTCTTTTTGTAATTCTTGCATTTATTGGTATTTCCTTAATTTTGAAATTCTGCTTTGCTGCTTTTATAATCTGCTCCTGAGTATAAGTAAATGTATTAATAAACTGTATATTTTCTGCAACTTCTCTGGTAAATGCCCTGAAGCCTGTTGTTGTATCTGTTAATTTTACTTTTAGAAGTCTTGAAAGAACCTTTGCAAAACTTTTATTTCCAAACTGGTTCATAAATGGCATTACTTTATTTTTTTCTATAAACCTAGAACCTAATACTAAATCATATCCATTTTCAATTTCATTAATTAATCCTGGTATATATTTAGCATTGTATTGGCCATCTGCATCTGTATGAACTATAACATCAGCTTTTAATTCTAAAGCTTTTTTAATTTCTTTTTTGAATGTTTCTGCTAATCCAATATTATGTGAATTTGATTCAACTAAGACATTTGCTTTTTTTGCTATTTTAATAGTATGATCAATACTTCCATCATCTAAAACCAGTATTTGATAATTGTACTTAGTTTTATTCATTGAATTTTTTATTTCTTCTATTGTTTTGCCAATATTCTCTTCTTCATTATAAGCTGGTATGCAGATTATTATTTTCATATTGTCTTTGTTTTATACAGGTATATATCATTTTCTGTTTTTTTAATAACTTCTAAGCTTAATTGTTTTTTAGTTATGATATAATCATAATTATTAGAATTTATTTTATCTATGAATACTGTATTAGTAATCCATAATGCTGTCAATGCTGTTGATTTTCCTTTAGGGCATAAAACATCAATATTTTCCTTATTGAAAATTCCACAATAATCTTCATCAATCAGGATTTTAGCTGTTTTTGGGATGTTATCATTTATCCACTCACTTAATTTTACTTGAGGGTTATTTTCCCAAATCTTAGAACTATAAGATGTAATTGCTAAACTTGTTATTCCTGTTAATATAAATATTAAAAATATTATTGGAATTAGTTTTTTATTATTGTATAATTTGCAGGCTATTGCGATTAATATCAATATTAAAATTGTAACTATTATTATGGCTGTAATTTTGTTGATTAGTGTTTCTATAATAAAATCAATAACACCAAATAATGTAAGTGATATATTATTTACAGGGAATAATTTAAAAAATAATAATTGTGAACTTATTATTGCAGGTATTGCTGATATTAAAAATAATTTTTTTATTTGTTTTTTATTGTTATATTTATAGTAACTGATTAATCCCAGAATTATTATTATGGGTAAGGCAGTGTCAACATATCTTCCTATTGATCTTCCATTAATTTCTGGAATTAACAATTTTTCTTTTACATATCCTTTAGCTGCATGCTGGGATGCTCCAAAAATCACTATAGTTATTGTTATAAAAGTCAGCAATAATAAAATTTTCATTTTTGGGTCCTTAAATTTCTCTTTTAAATTTGATAATAAGAATACTGGAAATATTATTAATGCTGCAATCCATAAGTAGCTTAAATAAGTAATTATCCAGAACATTAAGCTTCTAAAATAATATGTGCTTTGATTTGTTATTTCTCCTGTATAATGGCCAAGAAATCCTGATATTGAAAATCCGAAATTAATTATATTTCTTATAATCCATGGAAATATTACCAGTAAAACAATTAATCCCATAACTAATTTTTTATTTATTTCTGAATATTCTTTTTTTATTAGTTTGTATATAAACAAGGCAATTACTATAAATACTAATGATACTCCTGCGAATCTTGTTAAGAAACATAATCCTATAAAAATTCCTGCAAGTATATCATAAATATATTTTTTTCCAGTAAAAGACCTGTATATGAAGTAAATTGAAAATAAAAATAATGTATAAAATATATTTTCTGACATTATATATGGCGTAAAAGCAAAACTCATGGGTAATATTGCTATAATTAATGAAACCAATGTTGATTTTTTTTCATCTAAAAAATCCCTTGATATTAAATAAGCAGGTATAAAAATTAATGATGAGAATATTGCATTCAATAGTTTCATGAATATATAAGCTATTTTTACATCATTGAAAATAAATGTAATTGACAGCAAGATGGAATAAAACGGAGGATAATTTAAGATTCTTAAGTTGTGTACATCGAAATTTAAATTCTGGAAGAAACTCTGGGCTGTTTTAATGTAAACGTATTCATCTGAATAAATTGTTGGTGTGCTGATAAATAGAGTGAAAATAAATTTTATTATAGTAATAATTATTATACTATAAATTAATTTTTTTGTCTTCATAAATTGATTAACTACAATACTTTTAAATACTTTATTAATTTAAGATTCTGTTTTATATATAAAATATTTTGTGTTGTTAAATGATATTTTATAATCTAAACTTATGTCTGAATCTGATATTATATATTTAATATTGTATTCTTTTGATATATTATAAATTAAATTTTTATTATTACTTAATTCATTAATTAGATTAAATCTCTTTTTCCATTCAAGAGCATATTCTTCATTAAATGCAGATTGTCCTCCATCTTTTCCTGATGCGAATAATGGTCTGAAACATTCTGTCCTTATCGAGCCACTCATATTGCTAAATGGCTGGGCTATAAATGTATCTGACTTATTAGTATTTTCTTTAATCCAACTACATGCTTCCATAAATTCTTTATCCTGGTAATATTTTGGAAATATAGTAAATTTTGGTATAAAGATGATAATTAAGATTATAATAGCAACAATTATATGCTTATAATTAATTCTCATTTTATTTTTATATAATAAACTGGTTATTAGAATTGTCAATGCTATTGCTATCATTAAATAAATTATCCTATCTGTTAATCCTAAGATAAATAAAGCTAATAATAATCCTAATGAAGGAATTATTATAGAAGCAACAGTGAATTGTTTTTTCTTAATAAAACTTATTTTTTTTGATAAATTATATTTTTCTTCAATTAAAATTAAAAGCAATGCTGGAATAAATATTATTAACATAATTTCTTTTATTAAAGTTGCAATGATTATACCTGTTAGTATAAAATTTAAAATAAAGTTTTTTGGATTTTCCTTTATTTTATTATAAGCAAAATATGCAAATAGGATAGTTATTAACATTTTTGAAATTATCAATGACCTTGCTAACTGGAATTGCTGGAATAATTGCAGCTTTGCTAAATCAACAGTTATAAAAGACAGAATAAACAAAGCAAATGGAATCAAGATTAACATTAGTATATTATATTTCTTTTCTCTATCTGATTTAAAGATTTCTTCTTTTTTATAATAAATGACTGTAAAAAGAACAAGACTTATTATTAAATAAATAAATGAAGTATAAGACCAATCTAAAATAAAACTTGGGTTTCTAAACCTTATTACTTCTTCCCATGCCGGACTTATTATTCCAAATAAGCTTAGATTTGCATTTCCTTTTATTCCTGCTAAAAATAATATTCCTGATATAATTGGTATTAATGCTGAAATTATTATACTTTTATTTATTTTGTGATCTTTAATAAATTTTAACATTAATGCAATATAGAAGAATGCTAAAAAAGGCAGAGAAGTCATTGGCTGCATGAATATACTCAAGCTTAATGGGATTGTTGAAAACAATTTTTTATTATTAAAGAAAAATACTAGAAATAATAAACAAAGTGATAATGCTATTGATCTTGGCTGAATTAATACATCAAAAGTTGTAATCATAGTTCCATAAATTATTAAGCCACCAGTTAATAAGAAACTTGAGAATAAACTGAATTTCTCATTATTTGTTATGTAAAAAGAAATTTTGTATATTGAATAAATATATATAATTCTAGTTATAAAAGCTAAAATTATTAGAATGAAAAATATGTTTAGGTTTGTAAATTCCATAGATTTTATAATAATGTCACTAAAACGTGTTAATGATGTCTGGCTGAAATCTAGTAATGGGTCATTAGTATATAATCCTGTATCAATAGATTTGTATATTTGTGGTATATATATGAAATGATCTCCTCCGAACACACCATATCCAGGAAACACAATAAGTGTAAATATTGTAAATAATATTATAAAATAAATCTGGTTTTTCATATTTTTAACTATTGGTTTCTATTTTTATTCTTTACTTTTAAACTTCATATCAATAATATGCTCTAAATTTGTATTAAACTACAATTATCCTTAAAATTACTTGGTTTATTATTCATCAAAAAATGTGAGGTATAAACTCATAATTTATATTTTGAGAAATGTTTAATAAGTAGTTCATCATTAAATAAAATGTTGTTAGAATGAAGAAAACAATTTTAATTTTAGCATTATTAATTTTTATTAATTCTGTTTTTGCCCAAGAGATTTGTGAATATAAAGACATTAAAACTGAATTTGGTTATACTTATCATGAACCAGGAAAAAAAGCAGAATATATTAATGAGAAATTTGTACGTATAACTGATTCAAAAGTTGTAAAAGATTTAGGGCAATTAAAAGAGTTAACATGCCTAGAATTTGCTGATTTTTATAATCAAGGGATTTCCGGAGATTTAGAAAACTTAAGAGAATTAACTAATCTGAAAGTCTTAAATTTACACACTAATCCAAATGTTTACGGGGATATTTGTGTTTTTAGCAAGGCTACTGAATTAAAAAGTTTAAAATTAGCTTTTGATGAGAAAATTTATGGTAATATTTTTTGTTTGAAAGACATAAATTTAGATACCTTTGCTATGACTTATACTAAAATTTCAGGAGACCTTTCTGATTTAAGTCATATGACAAATTTAAAAGCATTATATCTAAGTGGGACAAACATTACTGGAAATATTTCTGCTTTAAGCGGGTTGACTAACTTAGAAGAATTAACATTATCTGATCCAGAAACAGACAGTTCTAAATTTTATGGTAATTTAGCTTCTCTTGATAATCTAAAAAAATTAAGAAGGGTTGCCATTTATGATAAGGGCATAACTAATTGTGAACATTTCCATGAAGTTCATCCTAATATTGAAGGCGGATGTTCTGATAAATCAAAAGTTACAATAATAAACACTAATATAGAATCTGAAAAAATAATTAGAAAAGAAATTCGTGAACTAATGAATGTTCCAAAAGGAGGTAAACCTGAAGACAATGGACCGCCTGAAGAATGCATAACAAATGGACAATTCATTGGTGAGGAGAAATGCAGAACCTTAGTAGATAAAACTTCTTCAGGACAATCAGAAAAAACTGAACAACAAGAAAGAGCTGAGGCACAACAAGAGGATGATTTACAGAAAAATGGGTTATTACAAAAAGTGATTATTTGGTTTATTTCATTATTTAATTAATTCTTAAAAATGACATTTTATTTAACTTACAAAATCTTCTTCATACGTGTTTTGTCTGATGAAATCAAATAATTTTAAATTCATATCAGTGATGATTATTCTTCAATATAGATTTTTTGTGATTGAGGCAATGCTTATAAACTTAATATTGCTAATTCTTTTACAATGGAAAAGGTATCAATAATCTGTGCATTTAGAAACGAAATCAATACATTAAATGAATGTTTAACAAGTTTGGTAAATCAGGATTATAAAAATAAAGAACTTATTGTTATAGATGATGGCAGTAATGATGGTTCAGAGAAAGTAGCACAGAGTTTTGCAAAAAGATTTAAATTTGTAAAATATTATAGAATAAAACATATCAAGAATTATGGCTGTGTAAGACCTAGATTGCATGGCATAAAGCATTCTACAGGAGAAATTTTATTTATAGTTGATGCTGATGCTAAATATGCTAAAAATTATTTATCGCTTTGTACAAAACACCTTAATAAAAAAAATGCAGGTGTTGTTGGGAAAATAAGGGTTTGGAATCCAGATAATTTTATTTCTAAATACAGAGATGCTTTATATAGACTTAGATATGATGATATAGAAAATATTAAGAAAGAAATTAAAGACAATAAAATTGCTGCATGGGTTATATTTAAAAAAGTTTATGATGAAGTGGGTGGATACAGAATAAAAGAATCATATAGTGAAGATATAGATCTGGCTAAAAGAATAATGAATTCTGGTTATAATATCATCTATGAACCTAAAGCCTTATGGTGGCATAGGTGGAAGGATGAATTTATTTTAAGTATTAAAAATAGTTATAAAATTGGATATCTTAAAGGAAATAATCCTAATGACTTCAATATTAAAATGCTTTATTTTCTGGCATTTCCATTAATAATTATTCTTTCATTAATTAATAAAATATTTATTATTGCTTTATTCTTACATTTAATTCCTTTATTAGTCAAATCTTTAATTTTATTTTATAAGACTTATAAGAAGGGGTATGAAAATAGTTTTTATTCTTTGTATTTCTTTATTATTTCTTATTTACATAATATATCTATGGTTATAGGTTTTATTTTTAGGTTAATAAACAGAAATAGGATAAAATAAATTATCTTCTTTTTCCTATTACCCTTGCTGATATTCCGGCGATAATTGAGTATTCTTGAAATTTTTTATTTACTAAACTATTTGCTCCAACTATTGTTCCATTATTTACATCTTCAAAAGCTATAGCATTCATTCCAAACCATACATCATTTCCTATTACAATTTTTGTATTTTTACCTTCTTGAAGTCTCATTAATTTATCTTTCTTAATTCCATGAGCATTTTTTGAGCCACCAATTAGTACATGGCTTGAAATTAAAACATCATTTCCTATTTTTGCTAATCCTATTTCGCTATATAATCCTATAAAAACATTATCTCCAATTTCGCTTTCTTTATAATTAATTGTACCACCAAAATCTACAAATAAATTCTTACCACATTTTTCTAATGAAAATTTATACCAATATCTTCTTATTAACATACCAAGTTTTCCAGGTATTAGTGAAATAATTAATCCAATTGTTATAAATTTAAAAAAATGTATTATGTGTAAGATTTTGAATAATACTGTAATTATAATTGCAATTGGTATTAGAATTAGTGTATGTATCTTTGAGATAATATTTGAAATATTCATTTTATTATTTCAAGCATAAGAATACAATTTAAGCTTTACTGTTGAGGTGAAAAATTTGATTGTAAGTAACTATAAAGTGATAAAAATAATAAACCTTATAAATTTATAGAATTTGTCAAATTTATGAAGAAAATAATAGAGAAAGATCAGTTTAGTGTTGGATATGAATTTGGGGAAGAAGAAATAAGAAATGCTTTATCTCCAGAATATATTGAATTTCTAAAAGAAGCAGGTTATGTTGATTTAGATAAAACACCTAATTTATTTGTTGCAGCTAAATTATTGAAAATGGATGATAGTGTAAAAAATTCTTGTAATGCATCTGGAATAATTACTGATATATAATCGCCAAATCAAGTGGTTAATTGGATAAATCAGGAACAAGGAAGGAAATTAATTAATTATTTAGAGGGACAATTATTGACAGTGGCATTGATGTATCAACTAATTATTCCTTCATTAAAAAAAGAATCAAATTCACAAGCAAAAAAAACTTTATATGAAATGGTTGAAAAATATGCAGAATTAATGGAAGATGAAGTTTTAGATGGAAACAAATTAAAAATAGGAGAATCTTATAGAAATTTAGAAACACTTCCGCAAACTGGTCATTTTGATAGTTCTGATCTTAATTTACTTGGTTATCCTAAAGTTACTAAAAGAAGTGGAGAATTTGGTTTATATAATGATTTAAATTTAGAAAGAAAAGCTGCCGTTCGTGGCTGGGGCTCTGGGTTGAGCTTGGATTTGGACGGGTCTCCTGCTTTTGCGAATGATTGGTTTGGGGTACGTCTCGCAGAATTTTTCTGAGGTTATAAAACTCATTTTTTTGATATTCTGAATCTATCAGAAGTCAATTATTTTTCTAATACAACAAATGCTATTGCTGTTTTATTTGTATGAGCAATTGAACAATTAATATTATCGAATTTCTTTCTTTTTATATAAATTAATGGCTTATTATTCAAATCATTTAATATTTCAATCTCTTTAATTGCAATTTTCTTTCCAAATGCTTTAATCACAGCTTCTTTGGCACAAAATTTTCCTGCAAAACTTATCCAAGGCTCTTTTTTCTTTATGCAATATTTTATTTCTTTTTTTGTAAATATCTCTTTAATGAATTTAGTATTTTTAATGTTTTTCTTAAATTCACTTATATTTTCAATATCAACTCCAACTCCAATTATCATATTATTTTTTCTCTAGTAATTTATCTTTATTAAATATAAATAAACTTGTCTTTAGAACATCCCATAAATCTACGAATAAACAATTTTCCTTAACTAAATTCTTAAAATCCAGGTTTTCGTAATATGTATGATTTGTAGCCAAAATAACTATATCTGCATCTGATAGAACACTATTAATATTTTTATTGTCAACAAATGGGTCGTGTGTAATTATAGTCACAAATTCATTTTTAAAAAGATTAACTAATTTTAAGCTTAAACTATCTCTTAAATCATCACTATCTTTCTTAAAAGTTAATCCTAATATTGCAATATTTTTGTTTGTGATATTTACTTTTTCTTTTAATTTCTGAACTAAAAACAAAGGCAGACCTTCATTAATTTTATAGGCAGCACTAATCATTGTAGTGGATAAATTGAAATGTGGCATAGCGTTTAATAATATCCAGGAATCTTTACCAAGGCATGGTCCTTTTGTAAATCCAGGTTTAGGAACATTAGATCTAGAATATCCATTATTCATTGCTTCCCTGATTTTATAAAAATTTGCTCCTAAAGTTTCAGCAATTATAAAATATTCATTGGCTAAGGCAAAATTTGCAGCTCTATAACTATTATTAAATAGTTTAGTTAATTCTGCTTCCAATGGTGTTACTCTTGTTACTCCTGGATGAAGTTTTGTAAATAAATTTTTAACTTTCTCAAAACTTATATCATCATATACTCCAATTACATTAGACAATTCTTTTAATTCTTTAATAGAATTATTCTGAGTTAATCTTTCCGGGACTGTAGCAAGGAACAAATTTTTTCCTATTTTAAAATTGCTGTTATTTTCAATAAAATTTTTTATATAATCAGTAGTTTTAGGAGCTAAAGTGCTTCTTAAAATAATTAATTGGTTTTCTTTAAGATTTGGCATTAAATTTTTTATTAAATTTATAAGTTTTGATAAATCTACAGTAAAATCACTATCTATCGGGGTTCCGATTATTATTATTATATTTTCACACTCTGATATTTTATTATGATCTAAAGAAAGAAAAAATGTATTATCTATTACTTTATTTAACAATTCCTGCGAGCCTTCTTCAAGGAAAGGCATGATTTTTTTCTTAATTTTATTTATGCTTTCTTCATTTATATCTAAACCTAGAACTTTAAGTCCTTCGTTTGCTAAAACTAAACTTAATGGCAAACCAACGTGTCCACATGCTCCAATAATTGCGACATCATAATTAAAATTTTTCATTTTATTCCTTATTTTGTATTCTATGTTAATTTTTAAATCTTTTTATAATTAAATATAGTGAATTTTAAATTCGATAATCTTAAAAATGGTTATAATCTTTTGATTGTTTAATGAAATCTGTTTTTGCCCAGAAAGGAAAGATTGTAATAAAGGATTTGCCTATACCTTATTGCAATGCCAATAGTGTTTTAGTAGAAGTATCTTATTCTTTAATTAGTTCAGGTACAGAAATGAGAGCTGTTAAGGGAAGTAATTTTGATTTTAAACAGGCCTTTTTGAAGAAAAAAACTCTTGTTAATAAAATAACAGAACAAATTATTAAAGATGGTTTGTCTTATACTCTTAATTATATAGATAATAAAATGAATAAACTTGTTCCTTTAGGTTATAGTGTTGTTGGAAAAGTCATACAGGCTGGAAATAATGTTAATGATATTTCCGTTGGTGAAATTGTCTGCTGTGGCGGCACTGGATTTGCAAATCATGCTGAATTTGTTTCTGTTCCGCGTAATTTAGTTGTTAAGGTTCCTGATAAAATTGATTTAACAGAAGCTGTTTTTTCTGTAGTTGGTGCAGTTTCTTTACATTCTATACATCAATCAGAACCAATTTTAGGAGAGAAAGCAGTAGTAATAGGTTTAGGATTAATAGGTATTTTAACTATGAAATTATTGAAGTGTTTTGGTGTTGATACATTAGGAATTGATATAGATCCTTCGAGAGTAGATATTGTTAATAATATGGGATTAAAAGCGTATACTGTTTCTGAAGCTGAAGATAAAACTGATTATTTTACAAATAAAATTGGTGCAGACTTAATTTTTGTATGTGCTTCTTCAAATGACAGTGCTGTTTTACAATTGGCTAGCAAAATCTGCAGAAACCGCGGAAAGGTTATTGTTGTTGGATTTGTTAACCTTAATTTAGACTGGGGTATTTTTTATTCTAAAGAAATAAAGCTTCTTATGTCCCGAAGTTATGGTCCTGGAAGGTATGATCCTAAATATGAAATTGATAACATAGATTATCCTATTGAATATGTCAGATTTACAGAAAACAGGAATATTGAATTATTTTTAGATTTATTAAAAAATCATGAATTAAATGTTAAACCTTTAATATCTAAAATTTTTAATATAGACGAAGCTGCTTTAGCTTACCAATCACTTGAAAATAAGGATTGTCTTGGGGTAGTTTTAAAATATGGAGAACCAAAAGAAAAAAATAGGGTAATCCAATTATCAAATAAAAAACCAGAAAAAAATTCAATTAATGTTGCTGTGACAGGACCTGGCAATTTTGCTACTGAAAAACATTTTCCTAATTTATATAATGATAAATTTTTCAATATAAAAACAGTTGTTGCCTCTACTGGAATTAGTGCGCATAATGCTGCTAAACTGTTAGATGCACAGACAATCAGTACAGATTATTCTATTGTTTTAAAAGATAAAGAAATTGATTTAGTTTTTATATCTACACCACCACAGATGCATGGAAAAATGGTTTTAGATGCTTTGAAAGCTGGGAAAAAAGTATTTGTTGAAAAACCTTTATGCACTACTGAAAATGAACTTAAGGAAATTGAATCTTATATTTTAAAAAATAAATCCTTTTTAATGGTTGGGCATAACAGAAGATTTGCGCCCTTTTCTGAAAAAGTCAAACAATGGCTGAAAATAAATGATGGACCAACTTATATTAATTATACAGTAATTATTTCACCTGTGCAGGATAGAAATAATCTTTCTGGCGGCAAGATAATAGAAGAGATGACTCATTTTTTAGATTTATTTAATTTTTTTATAGATTCCAATATTGTAAAAATTAATTCCCAATCTTTAGGTAATCTTGGAGTACATTCGATAAATAATAATATAACTGTAAATATTTTATTTGAAGATGGTTCAATTGCTAATTTAACTTATCTGACAATTGCTTCTACACAACTTCCTAAAGAGACTATTTCAATACATAAAAATGAAACAAGTGCAATAATCGAAGATTTTGAGAAATTAACTTTATTGGATAAAAATTCTAAAAAAGAATTTAATTTAAAAGTGCAAGATAAAGGCTGGAAAGAAGAATTAAATACTTTATCTGAAGCATTAAAAGGCAATAAGGATATTAGTTTTGAATTAAGCAGTTCAATATTGGCTACTAAAACTGCTTTTGAAATTATAAAACAAATCAGGAAATAAAATGGATAAAATTACTTTAATTAAAAATCTAAATATTATTTGTTCTTTGCAGGATAAGAAGGGATATTTTGTTGATCCAGTTACTCACCATATAGATCCAAGAGGCACTGCTGAGATCTGCAAGTCTTTATTGTACATAGGAAAAAAAGCAGAAGCTGAAATGGGATTTAACTGGCTGGCTGAAATCCAGGCAAATAATGGGAGCTGGAATGAAGTTCTGCATGATGGTTTTAATGAAGAAAGTTGTGTAGCTACGTCAATTATAGGGAGACTGATGTTAATTGCTTATGAAAAGACTAAAAACAAACATTATCTTCAATCTGCTTTAAAATGTTCTGAATATTTAATTAGCAGAGAATTTAGCCCTGGATATTTTATAAAATCTTACAGGCATTACGGGGATGTATTAAATGTTAATGCATGTTGTGCTGCATTTTTTTATAAATTGTATGAAGTTACGAAAGATAAAAAGAATATAATAATTAGGGATAGGGCAATATTCAATATTATAAGATACCAATTTAAAGATGGATTTTATCCTTATGCTTCAAGAATGTTAAATAACCCTTATGAATATCATTTAAATGTAAGAGATCCACATTATCATGCAATTACTTTATATTTTTTGATGTTGTCTGATCCAAAATTTGAAAACAGGTATCTTAAACTTTCAGTTGAAAAGGCTATTAACTGCATGAAAAAAAATATAGTTCATGGTAAATTTGACTGGTCATTTGGACATTTACAATTTTCTTTAGGATTAAATGGAGGTTATGCTTATGCTTATTACTGCTTAAGATACACTAATAATAATACTTTATTAAAAAAATCTGATGTTGATAGTAATGGATTAATACTTAGGCATGAAAAAATCAGGATTTATTTTTTAATAAAGAGAATTCTTAAAGAGATTTTTAATTTTGGAGTGGATGGGAATACAAATTATTCATTATGGATAAGATTATTTAGGTTAAAAGGTATTGCTGGCAGACTAAAAATGATTTATTTTAGAAATAAAGTTTCTTTATATTATACTGCACAAATGTATGATTGCTTAACTGAATTTCTTTTTGTTAGTAAATAAATTTTTAATTAAAAAGCTTTAAATAATTCATGGCTTCGTAAAGTTTTATGAAAATTTGTATTGTAAGACCTAATTATGATTCACATATAGTTGCACCGCCACTTGGAATGGGATATGTTTCTTCTTATTTGAAATCAAGAGGGCATGAAACAAAAATTATAGACGGGCTTAATCTTGGTCTGAATAATGATCAGATACTACAAGAATGCAAAAATTTTGGTGCTAAGCTTGTTGGCGTATATGTTTTAAGTGCCTTTTTTTTAGATGCTATTGATCTTATTAATAAATTGCATAACAATGAAATGAGAGTAGTTTTGGGTGGTACACAGCCAACATTCATGCCCAAATATACTATGGATAAGACTAATGCTGATTTTTTAGTTATGGGCGAAGCTGAAACTACTATGGCTGATCTTGCAGATGCATTAGATAAAAATATTTCATGTGATACAATCCCTGGTTTAATAACAAGGACAAATTTAAATCCAGCTGAAAGGCCATTTACTGATAATCTTGATGAATTTCCATTTCCTGATTGGGAACAAATTGATCCAACAAAGTATAAAAAAGCACCTCATGGAGGATTTATTAAGAATTATCCTTATGCTCCAATAGTTTCTACGCGTGGATGTCCATATAGATGCACTTTTTGTGCTTCACCTAAATTATCACAGAGGAAAATAAGATTTAGAAGTCCAGAGAATGTTGTTGCTGAAATTAAATTACTTAAGGAAAAATTTGGAATAAAAGAAATTCATTTTGAAGATGATAACCTTACATTAAAAAGAGATCATGCAAAAAAAATATGCGAACTTTTAATTGAACAAAACATAAAAGTTAACTGGGCGTGTCCTAATGGCATAAGGGCAGATAAACTTGATGATGAATTGGCAGCATTAATGAAAAAAGCAGGATGCTATTATGTGGCATTTGGCATAGAATCCGGCAATCAAGAAATCCTAAACAATGTCAAAAAAGATACAACTCTTGAAAAAATAGAACAAGGAGTAAGGATTGCAAATAAAGCAGGAATAATGACACAAGGATTCTTTATTTTTGGCTTGCCTGGAGAAACAGAACAGACTATAGAAAATACTATACAATTTGCCAAGAAAATTCCATTAACAAGGGCTCAATTTCTTTTGCTTGATGTAATGCCTGGAACTGAATTATGGGATACTATGGATTATGAAGCTAAAAAAGACTGGGGTGTTAAGAGTTATCATGAAGTAACATGGGTTCCGCCAACAGTAAGCCTTGAAGCATTAAAAAATGCTGTTCCAAGAGCTTTTAAACAATTTTATTTAAGACCTAAACAATTTTTTTCAATTGTCAGATTTATAAGACCACAACAATTGCCTTTTTTATTCAAAAGACTTTTGGCATATAAAATCCTGGGCAATAAAAAATAACTTATTTTCTTTCATGATATTCCTGTTCTGTATTTACACCCCAAATGTTTTCCTTTGATTTTTTGTTTTTTATAATATTTTCCACTGCAGTCATTGCTGTTAACATAGAATGATCTTGATTATTGTATTTGTGCATTCCATTTCTTCCTATTAAAAACAAATTTTCAAATTTATCTAAATATTCTCTTATTTTATCAAACTGATCATAAGTCCCAAAATATGCAGGATATGTCTTTTCCATTTTAATAACTGTTGCATCTATAAAATCAGATTTTTCAATTATTCCTATTTTAATTAATTCTTGTTTTGCAAATTCAATCATTTCTTTTTCGCTTTTTTTCCATAATTCATCTGTGGTGTAACAGAAATATTCTAAGCCTATCCAAACTTTTTCATGATCAGAAACTAAGTATGGGCTCCAGTTATTGAATACTTGTAATCTGCCCAATAATACTTCAGGTTCCTGGATATAAATCCAATTATCTTTAATTAATTTTGTCTTATCTTTTTCATCTTTAATTTTTAATTTTTTCAGAAGCATGCCAACTGTAATAAAATCTCTGTACATTAGTCCATTGCTTATATTTTTTATATTTTCCGGAACATCTGTATTAATTGAAGAAATTAAATCTTTTACTGGCATTGTTGAAAAGAAATAATCTCCTTCTATGATTTCTTTCTTATTTGTTTTTTTGTTGATTGCTTCAATCTTGCTTATTTTATTATCTTTTATAGTAATACTATTTACTTCTGATTCATTTATTATTATTCCGCCTTTTTTTATAATTATTTTTGCAACTTCTTCCCACATTTGGCCAGGACCGAATTTTGGGTATAAGAATTGTTCTATTAAGGAAGTTTCTACATTTTTTTGGTTTATATCTTTTTTATTTCTATTAAATAGAAAATGCTTTATTGCTTTTGAAATAGACAATCCTTTTATTCTTTGTGCTCCCCACTCTGCATTTATATCATTGCATTTTACACCCCATACTTTTTCTGTATAGGATTTAAAGAAGGTTTTGTACAATCTCTTTCCGAATCTATTTATAAAAAATTCTTCTAAATTTTTCTCTGGTTTAATTGGTTTTATCATGCTTTTTGTATAACTTATACCACATAAAATTGACCTAATTAATCCTAAATTTATTAAAGTATTTTTGCTTAAAGTTATTGGATAATCAAAAAACTTTCTTAAAAAATATATTCTAGATTTTCTTCTTCTTATTAACATAACCTTATCTGTTTTTTTAGGATCTCTTCCTTCATTTTCATTTTTAATTTTATTGTTTTGTCCCTGATAACTTATATTTTGCATTTCACCAGAAGATTTTTCTAATGGCAGTATATTCAACCACCATTGCATAACTTTATCAGATTTGGAAAAAAATCTGTGTCCTCCAATATCAATTCTGTTTCCTTTATAATTTGCTGTTCGTGAAATACCACCTATATAATCACTTTTTTCTATTATAATTGGTTTTATATTTGTTTTATCTAATAATTCATATGCTGCTGTTAAACCTGCTGGTCCTGCGCCTATAATTACTGCTTTTTTTACCATGTTTTTATGTAAAATATCCCCTTAATAATTATTTTGGTGAAATTTATTTTTGTTTTTAAGTTACTTTAAATTTCCTTTTTCAAAACTAAATAATTTTACTTCCTGATTATCTAATACTCCTCCATTTACAGCATTAATTTTGATATTCCTTAAATCGAATTTTTGTGTCATATAACTTAAATTCCAAATTGGTTGCTTTATTTGCTGTAATATGATAATTATTCTTATCCATTTAAAATTATCTCCAAGTAAAATTTTACCTGTATCTAAAGCTTTATTTAAACTTATTTTTATTTCTTCTAATTTTAATTCTTCTACTTCACTTTTTTCTTTTTTAAATACTTCTGAATTTTCTTCTAACACTATTTCAGAATTCATCTTATAACTTGTCATTTTGTCTGTTTTCCCATTGTAAAAGTCTAATTGCCATATTGTATCATCAAGTTCTGGGTTTTCTGACATCAAGAATGCACCTGAAAGAATTCCCTCATTTTTAAATTTCTTTGATTTTATTAATCTTTGATATTCTTCTTTTATGTCTTGCATTGTTAAATCTTATTTTTTATTTCTTCTAATAATTTTTTAATAAATTTTTCTTTATTTAAGTTTATAACTTCATTATCCCTTGTCCTTATTGCCAATTCATTTGAATTTATTTCTTTATCTCCTATTGTTATAATATAGTTAATTTTCATTTGCTGGTTATCCCTTACTTTTTTTCCAATACTTTCTGCTCTATCATCTAAGTCTACACGAATATCCTGTTCTTTTAATTCATTATATAGCTTTTTTGCATATTCAATATGCCTGTCTGCTACTGTAATTATTGCAACTTGAACTGGTGACAACCACAGAGGGAATTTTCCTGCATAATGTTCTATTAATACACCCATAAATCTTTCTAATGAACCTAACATAGCTCTATGGATCATAATTGGAGTATGTTTTTTTCCATCGCTTCCTTCATAGGTTAATTCAAATCTTAATGGCAATTGAAAATCTAATTGTATTGTTGCTAATTGGTGTTCTCTTCCTAATGCATCTTTAACTCTTAAATCTATTTTAGGACCATAAAAAGTTCCATCTTTTTCCGCAATTTTAAATGGAATTTCTTTTTGCTTTAAAATCTCCTGCAATAATTTTTCTGCTTTATCCCATAATTTCTTATCACCCATAAATTTTTCTGGTCTTGTACCTAATGTCATGCTATAATCTAATCTAAAAATATTATTGTAAATATATTTTTCAAAACCTAATACATTTTCAATTTCTTCTTTTAATTGCTCTTCTGTCACAAATATATGAGCATCATCTTGTGAAAATTTACGAACACGAGTCATACCGCTGAGTGTTCCTGATAATTCATTCCTGTGTAATGGGGCAAAATCTGCAATTCTTAATGGAAGATCTCTATAACTCCATAGTTTGTGTTTGTAAATTAAACAATGAGACGGACAATTCATTGGCTTTAAACTAAACATCTTTTTTTCACTTTCCATATTAAACATATTATCTTTGTAATGCTGCCAATGACCTGATGTTTCCCATAAAGTTTTTTCATATAATAATGGAGTTATAACTTCCTGATAATTTCTCTTTTTATATTCTTCACGAAGTAATTTTAATAATGCATTGAATATTATTGTGCCTTTTGGAAGAAATATTGGTGCTCCCGGAGAATATTCGTGGAAAAAGAATAAGTCTAATTTTTCTCCTAATACTCGATGATCTCTTTTTTTTGCTTCTTCCAACATTTTAAGATAATCTTCCAATTCTTTTTTTGTTGGAAACGCTGTTCCATAAATCCTAGTAAGCATTTTATTTTTTTCATTTCCTCTCCAATATGCACCTGCTATTTTTAATAATTTGAAATATTGCAATTCTTTTGATGGTGAATCTATATGTCCTCCTTTGCATAAATCTACATAATTTCCTGACCTATACAATGTTAATTTCTTTCCTTCTTTTGAAAATTCTTCTATTAATTCTAATTTGTATTGGTTGTCTTTGAATTCCTTTTTTGCTTCTTCTGAAGTTACTTCAGTTTTTTCAAATTTTTTCCATGATTGTAAAATCTGGCTCATCTTCTTTTCTATTTTTGGCAGATCTAATTCTGAAATCGGCTCTTTGAAATCAAAATCATAATAGAAACCCTCTTCTATAGCGGGACCAATTGTTCTTTTAGCATCTGGCCAAATTTCCATAACTGCTGCTGCTAATAAATGAGCACATGAATGCCTTAAATTTTCTAAGTTTAACATACAATTTTGATTATTATTTCCTATAAATAAGTTTCCTTTATCAATTTTAATATTTTAACTAATAATAAAGTTTATACATTAATTCTAAATTAATAAATCATTTTTTAAATAGTAATCCATATTCAGCAGCAAAAATTCTCTGTTAGATAAATTTTTTATTTCCATAACATTTATAAAGAAATTTGATTAGTATCTTATATATGAAAACGGTGACAATCCTATTATCTTTAACTTTTCTATTAATTATTTTGCCTGTTAATGCTTTAGTAATATTAGATTCTTTTGACAAGCAAGTTTATAATTCTGGTGATAAATTATTTTTGAATGGAGAATTTATTAGAGATGTAGATACCAGGGGATATTTAAATTTTAATTTACAATGCGGAAATAATAGTGCAAGAATTGCTACAATTTTAGTTGATACTGATAAAGCTGATAAACAAAAATTTTCACAATTAGTTCTTGTTCCAAGGAATGTTAATGGAGAATGTGAAATTGAAATAAAATTAACAGATGAATCTACTGGCGAAACTATTGAGGTAACTAAGATGGTTGGAATTACAATAACTGATGAATTAAATGCAGATTTTGCAATTAATAAAAATAAATTCCAGCTTGGAGAAACATTAGAACTTATGGGTAATGTAAATAAGAAAGATAATTCTTTGGCATCAGGATCTGCTGCTATTTATTTTAATATTGAGAACCAGACCATATTTTTAGACAGTGTCACTTTTAACAATGGAGAATTGGAATACAAAAGAGACCTTGGATTTATTCCTCCGGGAGAATATAATGTTGATGTAGAATTATTTGATAATTTTGGCAATAAAAAATTTTTAGAAGACCTTTATTTAATTTCTATAAGCGGCAACCTAAAAATGACTTCTAATTTTGATAAATCTATTTATGATCCTGGAAATAATGTTATACTAAGCGGTTCTGTATATGGCTTAAATAATGCTATTTTAAATAATGTTGAAGTTGATGTTTTAATTGACGGCAAAACTTATGAAAATTTAGTGTTACAAGATTCTAATTTTTATAGTATAAACTATCCTTTGGCTAAAAATATAAAATCTGGGAAACATGCAATCATTGTCAATACAAAAGCTGATGGCGGAAATTATGGAAAAGAAACTTTAAACTTTACTGTAACTCAAATTCCCACTAAATTAAATTTAGATGTCAAATCAAGTTCTTTTATTCCTGGAGAAGAGGTTTTCTTTTCTTTAAATTTAATTGACCAAGCAGGCGATAATATTGAAGATACAATCAATGTGGCTTTATTAAATAAGGATAATAAAATTGTTAGTTCTGGAATATTTACAGATAATGGAAAACTAAAAATTCCTGAAATGTCAAAGCCCAATACATGGAAAGTAAAAGCAGAAAAATATGGTTTAAATGATGAAGCTGCAATAACAATTAAAGAATATACGAAATTAGAAACTGAATTAAATGGTGATAAATTAACTATTAAAAATATTGGAAATATCAAATATAAAGGACCATTAACTGTTATAGCTGGAAGCTTAGAGAAAAATAAAAATATTGTTTTAGGATCTGGTGAAAATAAAGAAATAGATCTTAAGGATTTATTGCCAAATGGAATATTTGATTTAAAAATTCCTACATCTGGAAAAGAGTTTAAAAATGTTGCAATTAACAAACCAAAAAGTATGTTTTCTGGTTTAAGTTCAGGATTTGATAGCCTGACTGGTAATGTAGCTAAAAATGTTGAAGGTCCAAGCAGGAAATTTGGTTTAGGATTTTTATTATTAATATTGGTTGGATGTACTTTGTTTTTAGTTTTCAGAAGAAAAATGGATAATGGAAGAAAACCTTCTTATGAAAACTTAAGTAAAATGAAAACAAATAAAATGGATATTTTAGAAGAGCCCAGGAAAGAATCACCATATGTGCATAGAGAACAACCGGTGCATAGGCAACCAGTAGAATATGGTAAGGCAACACAGGAAGACATAGATGATTTTAAAAGAAGAATGGTTAAAAATTTACAGGAAGAAAACCAGAAAAAATCCTGGAATCAATTTGTCAATCAACAGAAAGATAGCATGAATGAGGATAACAAGCCTAAGGGTGGCATGTTTAATATGTTTTGATGAAAATAATTAATTTATTCTTAATATTAATTTTAGCCTTTATTTTAGCGAATTGTCAGAATAAAGGGGATGTTTTTAATGTTGATAACCAATCTTTAGTTGAGAACACTTCTGAAGAAAATTCTAATACAAAACAATTTGTTGAAGTTGATATTAACAATACTATTGAAAATAAATCTTTAAGTGTTATAAAAATTGAGAATAAATCAATTCAAAATCAAACTCCACAACTTAAGGTTGTTGCTCATGCTTCAAGTGCTGTAGATGATCCTTCTTCTCCTTTGTATGGTGGTGGTTTTAATCCTAAAGAAGGACCAGGTTCTCAGATAAATATTAGAACTGGAACGATTGGAGGAATAGAAGTTTATTATGATAATTCTTTTCAAGGCAAGACTGCGCCAATTGATAATGATGATCAATTTGGTTATTTAATTGATAGATTAGCTAGGACTAAAAGAACTGTTACAACTGGATTTCATAATATTGTTCTAGTAAAAAATAATGTTGTATTATATAACCGAACTTTATACATTCATTATAAAAATGAATCTGCTAAAGGTGAATGGATTATATTAAACCAATAGATTTATAGTATTTTTTATTTCTATTATTTTATGGATATAATAACTGATTCAAAATTAGATAAATATCTTGATATTACATCTAGAGCATTGAAGAAAGTTAAATTAAATAAAAAAGGAAAAATTAATTTTGAAGAATCTGCTAAAGATTTTTTTGATATGGCTAAAAGATATTTTGATGATGCAAAATATTTTAGGGATAAAAAAGACTATGTAAATGCTTTTGCTGCTTTAAATTATGCACATGGTTGGCTTGATGCTGGAGCAAGAATTGGGTTGTTTGATGTTGATCATGATAATGAGTTATTTACTGTCGATGGTAAGAAATAAATAAGATAGTGCTATTAGATATAATAGAAAGTTTTATTATCTTAATAAATTTATAGAGTTTATGAAAAAAGAGATTTTAGTTTTTTCTTTGGGTGGAAGTTTAATCGTACCTGATAAAGTTGATTATAAGTATTTACATAAATTTAAATCTTTTATTAATAAATTAAGAAAATTCTATGATATTATTATAGTTACTGGTGGAGGAAAAACTGCAAGAAATTATATTAAAGCAGTTAAAAATGAGAAACTAAAACCTTATTATCAAAGTTTGGTTGGAATTGAATCAACTAAATTAAATGCAAGGTTAGTTGCTGGATTTTTGGATTTAAGCTGCAGAATTCCAGATTCTTTAAAAGAAGTTAAAGAAGAATTATTTAATCATAAAGTTGTTGTTTCTGGTGCATTGGGATTTCAACCTGATATGACTAGCGATAGCAATGCAGCACAAATTGCTTCTTATACGAAAGCTAAATATTTTATTAATCTGACAAATGTAAATGGATTATATGATAAAGATCCTAATAAATATAAAAATGCAAAATTAATTTCAAATATCACTTTTAAGAATTTTTTATTGACTGTGAATAAGATTAAATACGAAGCTGGACAGCATTTTGTTCTTGATCAGGCTGCTGCTGAAATAATAGATAATAAAAAAATAAAAACTGTCATTATTAATGGCAAAAATCTTAATAATCTGAATAATTTTATTTTGAATAAGGGTTTTATTGGTACTTTAATAATATGATAATCTGTATTAGTGGATCTGTTGGAACTGGTAAGACTACTATAGCTAAAAGCTTAGCTCAAAAACTTAAATTTAAATGTGTTGATATCAATATGTTAATTAAGAAAAACAAAATTTATTCTGGATATAACAAAAAATTAGAAACATATGAAGTTGACGTAAAAAAATTAAACAAATTTTTAGTTCTTTATATTAAAGGTAAAGATAATTTAATTTTAGATTCGCATTTAAGTCATTATCTTAATAAGAAATTTATTGATTATTGTATTATATGTAAATGTGATCTTAAGGAACTTAAAAAAAGACTTGAGAAAAGAAAATATAGTAAGGAAAAAATAAGAGAGAATTTAGATGCAGAGATTTTTGATGTTTGTTTAATTGAGGCTTTAGAGATGGAACATAAAATTATTGTTGTTAATACTACTAAGGATAGTTCTGTAAAATGTGTTAAGAATATAATTGATGAAATTAATAGATTAAAATGATTCTTATTTTTTATATAAATGTTTATAAACTTTTTAAATGAATTCTTTTTATGGTAAAATTTGAAAAACAAGTTGAACAATACCTTGGCAGGGCTAAGCACGATAGTAATGTTGTTGCTTATCCTCTTGATGAAGTTGCGATTTATGAAATAGTTGGCGGTATTGATGGCAGTGGATCAGCTTCTGGTTTAAGCTCAGGTGCTAGATATGAAATTAAAAATAGGTTTGTTAATGGAAGATTTATTGATGTTTTGAAATATGCTCTTAAACAGAGAGATTTTTGTGGTTGGTATTGTGGGCTGAATAATTTAGACAACCAAAATCATGGATTTGTAAAAAAAGTCGAAGCTAAAAAATTAAACAATGATGATTCTTTGGATGAAATAATAGAACAATATAAAAAATAATTTTCTTTCCGATTTTATCTTTTAAAAATATTTATATGAATTAGGATCTATTTTCCAAATCTTCTTTGTCTGTTAGAATATTCTTTTAAACATGCAATAAAATCTTCTTTATCAAATTCAGGCCATAGTTTATCTGGTAAAAATATTATTTCAGCATAAACTGATTGATATGTTAAGAAACCGGATAATCGTGATTCTGAAGTTCGTATTATTAAATCTGGATCTGAATCTAAATATAAGTTGTGCTTGAAAACTTCTTCATTTATCTCTTTAATATCTAGTTTTCCTTCTTTAACTTTTTCTGCTATTTTTTTTGTTGCATCTATAATTTCAGCTCTTCCACCATAAGCCATTGCAAAATTTATTGTATAAGGTTTGTTATTCTTGGTTTTTTCCATAAGTTCATACATTGGTTTTTTAACATTTTCTGGAAACATTTCTATTCTTCCAATAAAATTAATTTTAATATCTTTCACTCTTTCGTCTTTTTGCAATTCTGTAAATGCTTTTTTAAATAAATTCATTAAATAATCAAATTCTTCTTTTGGTCTGTCGAAGTTTTCTATAGAGAATGCGTATAATGTTAATTCTTTAATATTGAATTCCTTACACCATTCAAATGTTTTTTTTACTTTTTCATAACCCCACTCATGGCCTTTAATTGGTTTTAACATAAGTCTCTTTGCAAATCTCCTATTTCCATCTAAAATTATGCCAACATGTTTTGGGATTGTATTTAAGCTTGGTTCCATTTAATTTTTGGAATAAGAAAAGTATTAAAATATTGTGATTTATAATTCTATATGGCATGTGATATTGTTTTAATGAATAAGGATAAAGAAATTGAAGATTTTGCTAGAAAACTTGGTTTTACTAAAGTGTTTTTTAAAGAAGATATTAAATCACTAAAAATTCTGCAAACTGAAAATTATAGTGAAAAAAGGAAGGTAATTGAGAGAAAACAAATAAAGATATTATTGAATCCGCATCTGCTTTCTGTTAAAGATTCTTTGCATTACAGAAGATCTGGTTTAGACCACATTTTATGTAATGTAATGCACAAAAACAATGTAGCAATGGCGTTTACTTTAAACAGCTTAAATAATTATATTGAGATTGGAAGATTAATGCAGAATATTCTTTTATGCAGAAAATACAAAGTAAAAGTTTTATTTTTTAGTTTTGCTGAAAATGTTTATGGATTAAAATCTAAATCGGATATTGAGTCGCTTTTGCAAGTTTTAGGAATGACTCCTGGAGAATCAAAAAATGCTTTAGAATTCAATAGTTTTATAAATTAGTTTATTCAGAAATATTCTATAAATGGTGGTGATAATATAAATGAATGATAGTACAAAATTAGCTTATGTTGGTCTTGGTTTATTGGTTGTTCTTTCTACTGTTTTATTTGCAACAAATTTTGGTTTACAAACAGGTACTGGAAAATTTTCTTATGTTGTTACAGGTTATGACACTGGTTCTGTTATTGTTTTAACAGACACTGTTGGAGGAGATGTTTATGTTGATGATACTTTTGCTGGAAAAACAGGTTATTCAATGAGTGTTAAAGTCAGTAATTTAGGAAGAGGATATCATAAATTTACATTATGGAAAGGAGAAAATTCTGTTTCTAATGACTTTTATGTGTATGCTGGTGAAAACAGAGGGCAGAGAGTTTATTTAGAACTTAATTAATTTTTATTTTAGAGTAGTAACAAACAAAAGATTTATATAGAAATTAATATCTGCTTTTATATGGTTTCAATATTTGATAAACAATTAGAAAAAGCAAATTCAGATTTAGTATTGGAAATAAATAATGATCAAAGAATGAATTTGCTTGATTCTCTTTAATCTTCGGTTGATAGATTTTTACGATGTTATTTTCATGGTCTGGCTCTTCGATATATTTTTGTTAAAAAAATATTTTCTACATCCTCAGCCGTTGTTTGAAGAGAATCTTCGTATAAAAAGATTTATAAATTATTTAATTTTCTAAAAATCTGAGAGAAAAGGAAAGAAGATTAAATGGAAATTAAACAAAAACCACTATTGCCAAGTTTAAAAGAAAAAAAAAGATATATTGTTTTTGAAATCTTTAATGGAGAAAACCTAAGTTTTTCTAATGTAAAAGATAGTATTATTCAATCATATAAATCTTTATTTGGAGAAATTGGATTAGCACATTCAGGAATAGATTTTATAGAATATAAAAACCAAAAAGGAATTTTAAAAGTTGGAACAAAAAACATAAATAATATTAAAGCAAGTTTTTGTTTTATTAGAAAGATTAATAAGCAGGATGTTACTGTAAGGAGTTTAGGAATTTCAGGGATATTAAACAAAGCCAGATCTAAATTTATATCTGGGGGTGGATTATAAAAATGCAACCAACACTAAATCATCAAATGATGGGTTATGACAGAAGTAGTACAATGTTCAGTCCAGATGGCAGATTATTACAAGTAGAATATGCAAAAAAAGCTGTAAGGCAAGGAACAACTTCAATAGGTATTGTATGTAAAGATGGTGTTATTCTGCTTTCTGATAAAAGGATAATTGAAAAATTAATTGTTTCTAAAAGCATAGAAAAAATATTTCCAATTGATGACCATATAGGTGCAAGTGCAACTGGGTATATAATGGATGGGCGTGTTTTAGTTGAGAGATCGCAATTAATAGCTCAACAATATAAAATAACTTATGATAATCCAATTGATGTATTATCTTTAGTAAAAGATGTTGCAAATTTAAAGCAGGCTTATACACAGTTTGGCGGAGCAAGGCCTTTTGGTGTAAGTCTTTTATTTGCAGGTGTAGATGATGAAGGTGCCCAACTTTTTGTTACTGATGTTACAGGTATTTATTTTCAATATAAAGCAACTGCTGTTGGAGAAGCAGAAGCACAAATTAAAGAAATTCTTGAAAAAGAATATGATGAGAAAATGGATTTAGAAGAAGGAACAAAACTTGGATTAAGTGCTTTAAAAAAAGCATTTGGCAAGGATTTTGATATGGAAAGAATTGATGGTGCTTATATAAAAACTTCTGATAAGATGTTCAAAAGAATGGATAAAGAATATTTAAGGAAAATATCGAAGAAAGTTTAATCATGGTTAACGTAGATAAAACTGTCATTGCCAAGCTTAGAAGAGAAGGTAAAAATTTTGAGATTCTTGTAGATCCAGAGAAAGCTTTGGAATTGAAAAAAGGAAAAAATGTTGACTTAAACGATGTTGTTGCTACAGACGAAATTTTTTACGATGCAAGAAAAGGAACTAAGGCTTCTGAACATGAATTAAAAAAAATCTTCAATATAGAAGATAAATCTGAAATATGCAGGATTATAATTATGGATGGGAATGTTCCACAGACTTCTGATATGATGAAAAAAGAGGTTGAATTGAGAAGAAAACAAATTGTCCAGATAATTCATAGAAGTGCAGTTGATCCAAAAAGTGGAAGGCCTCATCCTACCCAAAGAATAGAGAATGCAATGAATGAAGCAAAAGTCAGAATTGATGTAAATAAACCTGCTGAGCAACAAGCGCATGATGTTGTTAAACAATTAGTTTCTATTTTACCTATAAAATTTGAAATTCGTGAAGTGAATGTAAGAATTCCAAGCCAGTATGCTGGTAAATCCTATTCAACAATAAAACAATTTGGGAAAGTTATCCAAGAAAATTGGGAAAGCAATGGTACATTAAATATTACTATAGAATTGCCAGCTGGATTGCAGGAAGATTTTGAGTTAGCTTTAAATAGTTTAGCTAAAGGTACAGTTGAGATGAAGATAGTAGGGAGTAAATAAAAATGAGCAAACTTTTAGTTGAGGAAAGACAAATGGTTGTTCCAGGACAGGTTCTTGCAGAAGGAATGGATTATCTTCCTGGTGATTTGGTTTTGAGAGATAAAGATGTTTTAGTATCACAAGTTGTTGGAGTTGTTGGTGTTAATGGAAGATTAATCAGAATAACTCCGTTAGCAGGTACATATGTTCCTAAAGCAGGGGATATAGTAATTGGTAAAGTTGTTGCTGTTGGTTTTAGTGGCTGGCGTATTGATATTGGCTGGGCTTTTGAAGCTAATCTTGGATTAAAGGATGCATCTTCAGATTTTATTGATAAAGGCAGTGATTTGACAAAATATTTTGCTGTAGGCGATTATTTACTTACACAGATAGTAAATGTAGCAAGCACAAAGATAATTGATGTTGGCATGAAAGGCCCTGGACTAAGAAAATTAAGTCCTGGAAGGATATTTAATGTTGGAGCAATGAAGGTTCCAAGGATAATAGGAAAACAAGGCAGTATGATTTCTTTAATAAAAGAGTATACTGGATGCAAAGTTTCTGTAGGACAAAATGGTACTGTATGGTTATCTGGAGATAATGTTGAAAATGAACTTTTAGCTATTAGTGCAATAGAACTTATAGAAAAAGAGAGTTATACTTCTGGATTGACTGAAAGAGTAAAGACTTTTTTGGAGAAAAATAAAAATGGTTAATGTGACAAAAAGAATTGATGGAAGAAAACAAGATGAATTGAGGCCTATGGAAGCTAAAGTTGGGATAATTAAAAGGGCAAATGGGAGTGCAATGTTTAAAATAGGAAATACTATTGCAATAGCTGCAGTTTATGGGCCTAGAGAACTTTATCCTGGATTTTTACAACATCCTACTAAAGGCATTTTAAGATGCGAATATAATATGATGGCTTTTTCAGGAAGCGGAGATAGAGTTAAACCTGGAGGAAGCAGAAGAGCAAAAGAGATTTCTTTAGTTACACAAAGGGCTTTGTTGCCTGTTTTAGATTTATCAGCTTATGCTGGTGCAGTAATTGATGTTTTTATTGAACTTGTACAGACAGATGCTGGAACAAGGTGTGCAGGAATAACTGCTGCAGCAATGGCATTAGCAGATGCAGGCATACCTATGAAAGATCTTATTACAGCTGTTTCTGTTGGAAAAGCTGGTGGAAAACTTGTAACTGATTTAAATTATTTAGAAGATTCTGAAGAAGGTGGAGTTGATCTTCCTTTAGCTATGTCTACCAGAACAGGACAAGTAACTTTATTACAGATGGATGGAATCTTATCAAAAGAAGAACTAAAGGAATTATTGGCTTTAGGTAAGAAGGCTTCTGAGAAAATCAAAGAAGTTCAGGTTAAAGCTTTATTAGATAAATTTTCAGGTAAGGAGTAAAAAAATGGTTGACGTTGTAAAAGAACACATGCTTTCAATTTTAAAAAAAGGCAAAAGATCAGATGCAAGGGGATTTGAAGATTTTAGGGAGATTAAGATAGAATATAATATAAGTAAAAGTGCAGAAGGCAGTGCTAAAGTTTCTATAGGTGATACAGAAGTTATTGCTGGAGTAAAATTAGAATTAACAGAACCATTCCCTGATACTCCTGATGAAGGCGGGATTATGATTAATGTAGAATTAAGGCCTATGTCAAGTCCTGATTTTGAACTTGGTCCTCCAAGTCATGAAGCAATTGAACTTTCAAGAGTTGTTGATAGAGCTATAAGAGAAGGCCATGCTTTGGATTTTAAAAAATTATGTTTGAAAAAAGGAGAATCCTGCTGGATGGTAATAATTGATATTTATCCTGTTAATGATGCGGGAAATCTTTTTGATGCAGCGGGATTAGCAGCTATGGCTGCTTTGCAGGAGACTAAGTTTCCTAAAATAGAAGAAAATAATGTTGTTAATTATAAAGAAAGCAGCGGTAAAAAATTACCATTAAAAGCTATGCCTCTTTGCTGTACTGTTGTTAAAATCGGGGATTATTTTATAGTTGATCCTGATAATGAGGAAGAAAAAGAAGTTGATGCTAAATTAGTTGTGGGTATTTTAGAAGATGGAAATTTGTGTTCTATGCAAAAAACCGGAGAGATGGGTTTAGATGCTAATGAACTTGAAAAGATGGTTGATCTTGCTATTAAAAAAACTAAGGAACTTAGGAAGGTGCTGTCAAAATGAAACTAACTAAATATGAAAAAGCCAGACTTATAGGAGCAAGAGCATTGCAGATTTCTATGGGTGCACCTTTTATGTTAGACTTAAAGGAAGCAGACCTTGAGAAAATAAATTACAATCCAATAGAAATTGCAAAACTTGAATTATTGAAAGGTGTTTTGCCTATGGAGATAAGAAGACCTATGCCTGTTAAGTCTGAATAACTATGATAATTAAAGAAATAAAATATGAAAAGAGTCTATTTTTTGGCAAACTTAAAATTATAATTATTTCTGATAAAGGCAAATCTGTTTTAAAAAATATTAAAATTGAGAAAGGAAGAATTGAAAAGCTTAATTCTGAAATTAAAGGATTTGAATTAAATAATATTGAAGATTTTGAAAAGCTTTCTGAAAAAATTATGAATATTAATGAGTCTGCAGAAATTGAATTAGGAATACTAAATTCATATAGTCATGGGTGGAAGATAATTGATGAAAATTCTAAACAAATTCCAAGACCGATATTTCCAGTATATAAAAAAGAAAAAGGAATAAAAGAATTTTATATTTTGTCTTTAGATGCAAATAACTTTGATGGTGTAATTAATACATGCAAAGAAATCCATAATATTGTCAAGCAGAAAATCGACAAGGCGATTAAAGTTTTAAATGATGAAGAAATTCTTGTTATTATTAAAGAGTCTATTGATGAGATGCTAAATGAATTAGATTTTGAATTAAGAATTGGTGTTGCATTTAATAATTTTATAAATGAGAAATATGAATATGACAGTTTTTCTTATGGGATAGAAGAACAATTTAATTATGTTACACAACTTATAAAAAATTATGATTTAGTTTATGTAGAAAATCCTTTTGGTATAAATTCACCAGAGCATTATTTCAAACTTACAAAAGAGCATATTGATAATTGTTTAATTTGTTTAAATTCCAATAATTTTAATGATATAAAAAATAAATCGTATAATGCCTTTGTCGTTGATTATAAGAATTTCAAAAATTTTAATTCAAATATTAAATATTTAAGAGAAAATAAAATCAATGTAATTGCAGAAGGCCATTCTGATCTTCTAAATTTAATAGTTGGATTTAAAATTCCATTAATAAAATGCGAGAATGAAAAAGAAATTGAAAACATAACAAAGAAACTTTTTTATATAGGAAATGAAATGAAAATACTGTCATGATTTAGTGAACTTAGAACGATAGATTTATAAATAAGTTGTTACAGGTTAAAATTATATGAAAGGGGGTGTTTAGATGGGAGTTGAAGCTCTTACTGCTACAGGAAATTTATTCTTGCAGCCTTTATATCAATTATGGATGGATTTTGTTTCAGTCTTTCCAAGCATTGTTGTGGCTTTATTATTACTTATTATAGGTTACATTATTGCATATGCAATAGGACATTTTGTAAAATGGCTTTTAGAGAAAGCTGGATTAGATAAATATGTTAAAGACAGACAGTTTAGCAAAGAAGTTGGGCATACTAATTTACCTGGATTATTTGGAGAAGTAGTTAAATGGTTTGTATTCTTAATATTCTTGCAAGTAGCAGTGTCTGTATTAAATTTAAATGCGTTAAGTGATGTACTTCATTCATTTGTATTATGGGTACCTAATTTAATTGTAGCTTTACTAGTCTTCTTTGCAGGTGTAGCATTGGCTCATTATGTAGATAGGAAAGTAAGATCACATACCAAAATGAGAGGAATGCTTGTTATGGGCGGGGTAGTGAAAGTTGTAATACTATTCCTTGCTTTAGTTGTAGGATTAAAACAAGTTGGAATCCAAGTTGGTGTACTTGAAAATGCATTCCTTATTTTACTTGCAGCATTGGGATTAGGTTTTGCATTGGCTTTAGGCATAGGCTTAGGACTTGGATTAAGAGACGAAGCTGAAGACTTAGTGCAGAAGTGGAAGAAAAACTTTTAGGGAAATGATAAAGTGAAAAGAAAACAATCATTTTTATTTTTATTTTTGTTATTTATTTTGTTATTTTCTATAGTTAATGTGAATGCAGTAATTATGCGTGTTCAAGGTACTGGCTTATTAGCAATAGGTATACATGCAGTTGATAGTTTTACTACTAATTTGCCTGCTCATGAAGCA
>Ga0209541_10000371_pt1 | contig 88262 bp, 93 predicted proteins | sample RifCSPlowO2_01_FD_184027 | JGI IMG/M metagenome (GOLD analysis project Ga0209541, IMG submission 184027) | Groundwater microbial communities from Rifle, Colorado - Rifle CSP2_plank lowO2_0.1 (SPAdes) (version 2) | ecosystem: Environmental > Aquatic > Deep subsurface > Groundwater | place... | reverse complement strand
TCTGGGCGATAGCCACTGCCTCGGCAACATCTTTCATGGAATGAAAACTGCTTTCCGGGTAATATCTTCTGTTGGAGGAAGCGATATGCGACAACTTTCTGGCCCAGCTCGTGGAGACATAGCCAAAATATAATTCTCCTGCTCCTGCCTTGATGAGATCTTCAACCTCTTGGGCATCATTCGTCGGGCATACTATTTTTACACGGTTCATGAGCTCAACTCTTCTGTTGGTAGGGGAATACTATGGTGATGTTGAATCTTATTATTTTGAATATTATCAAAGCTTTGCTGGTGATGGAGAACAGCGTTAACGTAAGCATAGACCTTTTTCTGCAGTAATTGTTCTTGCTCTTTTTTCGGCTTTAGGATAATGGTATGATATGGAGAAGAGCTTATGTAAGCTAAGGTGAATGATACTTCCGTCAAAAAATAATCTTGAAATTGCGTATTTGCCGCAATGACAGCATTAATACTATAAAAAGTTCCATTGAGCAGGATTTTTGCAGCACTTTGTTCCAGTTGGATGAGCATGTTTTTTCTCTCCGAGTGAGTATCTAATGGATAAGACTTTCGATCATGATTTCAGTAATAAGGCATTAAACTCTTCTGCCAGTTTTTTCAGGTCTTGCTCTCCTCGTAATTCTACCAAGAGTTCCGTTTTAGGATCTCCATCTAAGATAACGCAAGCCTTTTTTGAAAATTCTACCGCCGCTTTCTTGACCTTGTCTAACGGATAGATATGTGGATTGATGGAAAACAACACATAATCTTTCCCAAACTGGATATTGCCTAAGGCATTAAAGTTCTTCATCGATTCTTAGCAAGAAGGTGGATTTTTATGCTTTGTGCTGTTCAAGGATACTATTCCTTCTAGAGCTAAATAATTTTTTGGGATGATAGGGAGAATTTTTCTAAGAACAAACTTCTTCTATCGCTTTGACCATAGCTGTAAACTTAACTCGTTTGATGGTCGGATGGGTGATCACTTCCGATGTTTCTAGGAGACCTAGCGTGATATATGTTTCCTCTAGAACTTTTCCTGCATTCTTTTTCAATAGTAGCAGAGCCACTTTCGGCTCTTGAGTATCGCAATAATTTGGCAAGGCTTTCACTTTCCATTCCAATGCTCCAGCATAGGTATAGGCCCCTTCCCCTTTCTTTAAGGTGTATGATTCCCCATCTGACGTTGAAAAGCTGACGGAGTTATAATTACAGGTTTTGGCGCAATTTGTTACTGGCGTATAGACCTCTGCCAATGCGCTGCAAGAGCCATCGATGCATATTTTTCCTCCGGTACAATTGGTATTAGTAGTGCAGCTTGGCTTTTGGATAACTTGTTCAGGGGGAAGTGCTTGATTGGGAAGAGCTGCTTCTTGTTGTTCAGGTTGTTCTTCTTTCACTTCGATAATGGAAACTGGCCCTTCCCCTTTGCCAAACTTGCGTACACATTCCATGACTTTTTCATCAGCATCTAAATAGGCAACCACTCTTAATCCTGAAGCTTGATCAGAGATCTCTGCCTTATACAGCTCTTTCTGGGATGACAGCTGTTTCTTACAGACATCTGCAATTTCCGTTGCCAATTGGGAAGATTCTTCTGCAGTGTAATGGACTATTTTTACCTCAGCATTAGGATATTGCGCCAGAAATTCCTCAACTTGGCTATTTGTCAAGAACAATGTTTCGATGCTCGGTGAGAAAAAACAGCCAGTTATTGACAGCAGAATCACCAGGAGAAATATTGATATAATCCCTTGACCTCTTTTCATAGGGGGAAGAAAAAGAAAGTGAATATTTAAAGGTTGCTGAAACGTCGGGGTTGTGTCGTGAGGTTGTAGGCTTAGAATTATTCTTCTTGCTCTTCACATTCTTGCAGAACCCCCGGCTGGCAAGCTGCTGTTCCTTGCGCATCATACAGGCATTCCATCACTAAATCAGAAGGTCGTTGCATATGCTGGTTGCACTCGTAAACTGGTCCGGTTGATTCTGGCAGATCACCACAATTAAATAATGCCCGGCAGGCATCTGCTAACGTATAATCATGGCACAAAGAAGACGCGCATCCGGTGTATCCGGTAGAGGGGTCATGGGAAGAGCCAGTAGAACAGCTAGTTTGGATAGTACTGCAGTCTTTTGCTTCATATTTCCTATCAGAACCACAGGTAGCGAGAACCAGTGCTAGCCCCATGATAGCCGAACGAACAAATGTCATACTTCTCTAAAAGAGCGGTTATTTAAAAGGATTGCTGAGGGAAATTTGAAGCCTCTTAAAGGTGTCGCAGCAGGGCATTTTCATTTTTCTAGGATGATAATTTCTCCATCATCTGGAACATACACTTTTCCTTTAAAGACTGATTTTGCTTCTTTCGTGAAGCGTTCTTTCCTTTGTTGTTTCTCATCAGCGATATGGGTTAATACCACTGCTTTGGCTCGGATAAAATTGGCGTGATGAGCTGCATCAAGAGCGGTGGAATGGCTTTTCTCTCGTGATCCAAACATTTGCTCATCAGCTTCTAGAGAAAAGCAATCGTGGATAAGAATATCTGAATCCAGAAGTGCTTTGCTATGATTTTTTCTTAATGGTTCATCTCCCGTAAATGCCAGTTTAAATGTTTTGGTTGTTAGAACAAATGAAAATTGTTCCTCTTTCTTGCTTTGTAAATTAAGAGGAGATAACTGAACTCCTTTTAACCCTATTTTTTTTCCTTCTTGAAGTTCTATAAATTGAAGATAAGGCTTAGCGGTAAGATAAAGATCAGGACATAAGGATTTGGCTGCAGAAATTAGCGCTTTTTTCAAGAGGGGTGAGCATAAAACGGAGAGAGTATAATCTGGAGGCATGGGCTTGTGGTGCGCAACTTGATGCCAGAGCAAGCGAAGGATCCAGAAAAAGCCAAGGCTATGGTCTAGGTGGCAATGAGAAATAAATAATGCATTAATCTCAAAAATATTTTTGTTGTTCTTCTGTAAAGCCTGTTTGATATCATACCCTCCCATCGTATCAACTAACATCTTAAGCTGGTCTATCTCCACAATAAAGCTAGTATGGTAATGCTCTTTTACCATTGCTGCTCCAGTACCTAGAAAATGTAGTTGCTTCATACCACTAGTCTTGGATAGATCTTATTTAAATTTTCCCCGTAACCTTTTTAAATAACGCCTCTAATCATCATCTATTCGAGAGGCAGGTCGGTTTATCGCTTACCTGTACTGGAGAGAAGGATGACATTTTTCTCTGGTAATCTTGTTTACCTGTCTGTGAGACGGAGTGAGTGTAACGAGCTCCTGTCGCATATCTTTGGCTGGTAAGCTTTGTAAAGGTTACCTGGAGAGATACTGTGAAGCTTATTCTCCCGAATTGAAACTGGTTAGGTGATTAAAATAGCACGAATGCATTCGAGAGCAAAAGGAACATCAGGTTCTAAGAAACCGATAAAGAAGGTCCCATCTTGGGCGCCTTACAAAGAGAAAGAAGTAGAAAAGCTTGTAGTAAAGTTTGCTAAATCTGGACAATCTGCTTCCGTTTTGGGTATGTCCTTGCGGGATTCCTATGGGATCAACAGCGTTAAAGCGTTGACGGGAAAGAGCGTATCTGCTATCTTGGCAGAAAATAAGTTGACGAAAGAGCTTCCGGAAGATATGTTAAACCTGATCAAGAAGATGATCGACATTAAAGCTCATCTAGAAAAAAATAGGCTTGACCAGACGGCAAAAAGAGGATATCTGTTGACATCCTCAAAAATAAGGCGGTTGATCAAATATTACCAGCGGACAAACAGATTGCCAGCGGATTGGAAATTTGATACTACCCGGCTCAAGATGTATCTCCAGTAGGGCAAAGCTTATATTCTTCTTTTCTTTTCTTCTTTTTTATGGTTGACCATAGATATATATCACTGCTGGTAGTTGTTGCTGTTGTCGTGATTGTGGCAGTTATTGGTATGCTGATGGGAACATCAGGGATTACGGGAGCTACAGTAGGGGTAGGTGGAGTAGCTTGCTACAGTAATTCTGACTGCAATGATGGAATCACTGCAACAGAAGATACCTGTAAAAACCCTGGGACGATAGGTTCATTGTGCATCAATAAGCCAGCGTAAGTAAAGACGTTTGTGTCTCTTTATTTTTCTCTAGTGTTAATCTTGCTCTTATAATGAGTATAATAAAATAAAGAATAAACAGGAATAAAAAAATAACATTTCTTAAAGGATGACTATATCTTCTTGATACCGCAATGAAGTGAGGATTCAAAACTATAACATAGTTTTGATACTTTCAATGTTGCCAGCAATCTCTCTTCCTTTTTTAGTCAATTCCAGCAACTTTAATCTACCTTCTTTCTTAAAATTGATCAACTCAGCTTTCTGCATCTCCTGCAGAATCTTCACCACGTGACTATATGTACAATCAATCTGCTTAGCTAGTACTGAAGCATAGACATTAGCATCTGCATTCTTCAACTCCACAAGCATCATCGCCGGCTTCTCTCGGAAAAACACATCAAAAATAGCTTTATTTTTCGCAATATTCTTAATCAAGTTGGCACCCCCTAACTATCCGCACCTCCAAAAGATAAGGTTTTCAAGTTATATTTAAACATTTATCCATCGCTTAACAACTATCGTAATATACTCGTTACAAAATACATATTTAAGCATTGTGGTGCTGGAGTCTAGAGAAAGAGCCCTTACTTCAGGTACTGTCTGTTCATTAAAAATCTCTCTGCTCTCATTCTCTATCGCTTTCTCCGAAGGTATATTTTTAAAGAATATGATTTCCTTATCAAAGATGATCGTTCCCGAGCTGTTTCCTCATGCTGAAATCAGGCCAAGCCAAGATCAGATGATCCAGGATTTTTCACAAGCCATCGAGCAGAAAAGAATTCTCTTGGCGCATGCTCCTACTGGATTAGGGAAGACTGCCTCTGCCTTGTCAGCTGCTGTATCATCAGCCATACAACTCAACAAGAAAGTCCTTTTTCTTACCAATCGACATACTCAGCATCATATTGCTATCCACACGCTTCAGCTGATGGCAAAAAAGAGCGGGAAAAAGATTTCCACAGCCGACCTTATCGGCAAGCGCTGGATGTGCAACCAAGAGATTGCCGGGCTGTTCGGCAATGAATTCAATGAGTTCTGCCGGACGATCGTGGAAAAAGGGGAATGTGAATTTTATAATAATGTCTTTCAAAAGAAAGCCATGACTGTAGAAGCAAAAAAAAATCTTCAGGAGCTGAAGGAAAGAGGGCCGCTTCATAATGAAGATGTGATTGCCCATTGCCGAACTGAAAAAGCGTGCAGCTATGAAATGTCCTTATTGCTGGCAAAAAATGCTCAAGTGATCATCGGTGATTACTATTATCTCTTTAATCCTCATGTGCAGAGCACTATGTTAAATAAGTTAGACCTCGCAATGGAAGATATCATTCTTATCGTTGATGAAGGCCATAATTTGCCAAGTCGGGTGACAGAGATGCTCTCTTCTGTTTTAACAACAAATATGCTCAAGAATGGGATTACAGAAGCAAAGAAGCAGGGGTATGGTGGAGTGATCCAATGGCTGCAAGATCTGAACGTCATTCTTCAACAGCTAAATGATGGGAATACAGGAGAAGCGGGAAATGAAAGTCTGGTGAGTAAAGATTCTTTCATCAAAAAAGTCGAGCAAAAAGTTCCTTATGACCAGCTCCTTACGGAGTTGGAGTTAGCTGCTGATGAAATAAGGAAAAGGCAGAGGAAAAGTTATCTGGGAGGAATAGCTTCGTTCCTAGCTCAGTGGCAAGGTTCAGATCAAGGTTTTGCTAGAATTCTTTCTGAGAAAGATACTAAATATGGGCCAGTAGTCAGCTTAGCCTATTCTTGTCTTGATCCGAGCTTGATCACCCGTGATGTTTTCGCTCAGGTCTATGCTGGCATCATCATGAGCGGAACATTAAAGCCGACGTCTATGTACCGAGAGCTTTTGGGCATCGATAAGGGGATCACAAAGGAGTATTCTTCACCTTTTCCTCCGGAAAACAAATTAACGCTGATCGTGCCGGAAACGTCAACAAAATTCACCTTGCGTGGAATGGAAATGTACCAGAAGATCGCGAAGATGGCTGCAGAGATGTCTTCTTTTATTCCGGGAAATGTCGCTCTCTTCTTTCCTTCTTACTCCATGCGGGATCAAGTGGCAAATTTCATTAAGACATCAAAGAAATTATTCTGGGAAAAAAGCGAGATGAGCAAAGAAGAGAAAGAAAGTTTTATTGCAGGGTTTAAGGAGTGTAAGGATGGGCTTCTTTTAGGAGTTACCGGCGCAAATTTTGCGGAAGGAGTAGATTTCCCCGGTGATCTGCTGAATGGAGTTATCGTTATAGGATTGCCGTTAGGAAAACCTGATCTTAAGACGAAAGAAACAATAAAATATTACGATGAGAAATACAAAAAGGGCTGGGATTATGGCTATATTTTTCCGGCCATGAGCAAATGCATCCAGTCGGCAGGCAGATGTATCCGTTCAGAGACAGATAGAGGGGTCATCATCTATTTAGATGAGCGCTTCGCCTGGCAGAGGTATTATGATTGTTTTCCCGACAGGGTCGGATTGATGGTAACAAAAGAATATGAACAGAAGATCAAGAATTTTTTTTGAGGAGGGTGATATCTCTTTGATGAAAATGGTTTTGTTGAGAAGTCTAGCTGTATATTGCCCAATATACTTTTTCTGGAAGTCTTTCTTTGGCATAACTCCTTAGTTCTTGCCCTTTTGAAAAAATATTCTGCATGAATTCACCAGTTAGAGGAAATTCAGTTAAATCTCTTTCACGTAGTTTTGTCTTCATTCTCCAAGCATAATCCTTTAATGCCCAAAAATCACGTTCAAAAAAATGGTGTTTGCTAAACCTATCTATAATCATTTTTGATGATGCTATATGTGCTTCAATCAATTCTTCAATAGGCATCCTTTGTTCTTGTTCACTTAATGCGCTGTTCATCATAAAATACTTTTAAATCTACGCTCTCCCCACCATACTCACATCTACTCCAGAATCCTGCGCTTTGCTTACTTTTACCGAAACACCTTTATGGGTGAATTCATATTTTCCCTGCTTCAGCATTTCCGTACAAACTACGGCTAGCTCTTGGAGGATATTTCTGCTGTTCCATTGATTCAAAATAATCTCTTTCTGAGGGTTGTCCATATGTCTTCCTTATGAAGGGTATCACTCAATCGGATATTATCAAATAAAGTATAACTAATAAGTAGTAATATATAAATCCTGCCGGACCAGTTTGTAGGTTTAAAGTAACCAGTATACAAAAACGTAACATTTATATACTTGTATTGGTTTACTAAGGAATATTGATAAGGGTACATCAATTATCGGGGCTCCAAGATTTCTACCACCCTCACCCCCCTCTGGAGCCCTATTTTATTTTTACTTCCCCTAATTTATTTTCTAGTAAAACATATGCTAAATATATTCTTAATATGCAAAACATATAAACATCTATATCCCTCCCAAGAGCATGACCTTAGCCGCCTCTTATGCGTGTATAGAATGTGATGAAGTGATTACGGAGCCTATTTGTTCTGGTTGCTTGAGTAAGAGGATGCAGGAGTTTGTGGGAGAGTCAAATCCTGAATTGGCAAAAGAGATAGAGAATTTAGTTGTTCCTGAAGGTGATAGCCCTTGCTTATTCTGTGGAAAAAAGATGAACCTCTGCGCTCACTGCTTCAGCCGGGAAGTGTATCAGTTTATCCTGGAGAAGAATGCTCCTTTAGCAGAAGATTTTCTGGGCAAATTTGACTTTGAGTTGAGAAGCAGCTTGTTTTAGAGAAGAGTAAACATAGTTGTCAGAAAAATCATCCGGAGAATTAGTTTTGTCAAAAAGGTTTTAGATGATGATGGATGATATTTCTCCAAGGATTTTTTACTACCTTTTGAATAAGATGTTACGGTAGAACGTAACAATTGCCACAAAAATATTACGGTGAAGTGTAACAAAATGAGATATGGGAAATCTACACTTCTTCACACAATTCAAAAACTTCTTGAATAGTTATCTGGAAATTCACGTTAGGCAATTGCGGATGAGTCAGCACATTGCTTGTATCTCCGTCTTGCAAGGTGATAACGTTCTCTTCAAGAATTTTCCCATCATTCTTTGTAATCAGATTGATTGGTATGACTGCTCGCTCACCGTTACAATGTTGGCCTGATGATAGGATTTCCCATTCCAAAGCTCCGGCAGCAGTATAACTCCCGCTTCCTGGTTTTATAAGGTATGTTTCACCATCACTGGTAAGAACTTTTACCGAATAGAAATTGCAGAGCTTATCACAGCTAGAACTGCCAACATATAAAGAATCTAAGGCTACACATTGAGCATCGATGCAGTACTTCCCACTAGCGCATTGGGCATTATCATTGCATGTTCCAAGAGCGGCAGGAACATAGCGTTCTTCACGGATATCACAGATCTCATTGGCATTAAGGTCTAAGCAGCAACTATCTTTTCCCTCATTAAGGATATGGGGGGGGGTACATTCGATACTATTCACCAGTTCTCCCGTCTCTTTAATTTCCTGCTGGAGGTAAATAGCTTGTCCGGCAGAACTGCCCAAGAAGAGAATAGTCCCAGCGATCAATAACACGCTGAAAACAGCGATGATGACTAGCTTCACTTTTGCTGGATTCGTCTCTGAAGTTTGTCCTGAAAATAGCGAAGGTGGCGCAGGGGAGGCTGGAGCAGTTGTTGATAAGGGTAGGGAAGATACAGGTGATCCTGATGCTAATGAAGCAAGGTACTGTTCATAATTGCTCTTCGTCGTTTTTTTATAAGCATCTTGAACTTGCTCATGGCTCCAGCCGGCATCAACGAGCTGCTGCTTGATGTGATTATATTTTTTTCCAGTTTTGATGTGGTGAGTGATATAACTAACGATATCTTGCCCAAGGTCTTCTCCCGGATGGCGGATCTTTTCGATAAGATAAAGAATGGCCAGGCTGCCAGCAATGAGAATGATGATCCCTATCGTGAAAAAGACGATCTTTGATATCCCTGGCTTTTCCGAAACGTTTTCTTCAAGCAAGCCTAATTCCTGCTGTGCTTTTTCCACCGAACTTTGCAATCCCGCTAAGCCCGTGGCAACAGTACTTATCTTTGATTCCAACGTCGTCTTTGACTGGTCTTGCTGTGCTTCTATTGTCGTCAGCGCAGAATTCAGCAGCGAGATTTTTGAAGCGATATCTGCCAGCTGTGCTCCTATTGATGCTGATGCCGTTTCTAAAGAAGAGATTTTCTGTTCCAGCAATGAGATTTGTAATTCTAATTCAGTTACTTCAGCAGTAGTAGTTACAGCAGAAGGTGGAGAAACAATTAAACTTGGACCCAATTCTGCGGAAGATACCGTTCCATCAGCTTGTCCTAAACTGTCAGTAAGTCCGGTATCTTCAAATCCATCGATGATATAACATTCATTATCCAGGCAATAACACTCTGGTGCTCCTACTAAAGAACAAGTGACTGCACAATCAGTATCTATTGAACAGCGATCTCCGGTAGGAGTATCTGCTATCGAAGAAGCTGCTGAAACTAATGAAAATATAAAAAGTACAACTATCCAAAAATGTCTTCCTTTTTTCATCATCCTCTTTTCTTCCTCAGGAGTGTTTTTTTGTTTATATATCTTTTCAAAATCATTCCTCTGTATTATCATTATCTCGTTCATTTTTTGGTGATCAATCCCGCAACAACAGTAAACCCTTTTTGCAGGTCATGTTCTCTCAAGATGACTAAATGCTCTGAGTGGCAGATCGTTGAATCGACGATGCTTACGTTATTCGATGCCAGCTCATTGGATAAAAAGGCAAAAACACCGGGAGTTTTGGTGATGTCTGTTCCATAGATGATCGTCAGCTCTCCTAGATGCTTCTCACTATCAACAATATCGCTCTTCTGGAAAACCTTCACTGCCTCTTCCAACAGTTTCTCATCGAGGATAATCTTGATGTATTTGTTTACCTCAAAGATACGGAAGGTATCTCCTCCCTCAAAGTCGATCTTTTGATACAGGTCAGCTAGCTTCTTGCGGATGCTTTCATTTTTCTTGAGCAGAATCGCTGCCAGTTTTGTCCTTACCAGAACTTTAGCTTCTTTCATCAAGGCATAGACTTTTGGCAGATGCTCTTTCTCTTGCAGATCGATATGATATCTTCTGATGGCCGTGATGATCGAATTGAGCGAACAATTCGCATGCAGATCTGCCGATATCTTTTTGGCTAACGCTCTGCCATTGATCAGCCCATCGGCTAAATTTTTCTTGATCGTGAGATGGTTATCTAAATACCTCCAGACTTCCTTGTTAATATTTTTCACTTTTCATATAAATTTTTCATTATTTATAAAATTAACTCATTTTTGTCACATTATTTATAAGTAATTTGCCTTACCCAAAACATACGGCGTTGCCGGGAGGTTTACCATGGCTTGCGAATATGATCAAAAAGAGAGGCCCAGGATAGAGCAGATCTGCCAGAGAAATAAGCTGGCAGCAACAACGATGCTTGATATTTGTCGAGATCAAGTAGCAATAGAGGAATTGGAGCCATTGTTGGTGGAGTATGATCTGGCCGTAGAGCAGGAAGAAGGCTGTCCTCTTCTTTTAGCGGCACTGCTGAACAACCTGTCGATAGCTTACCATAGAGAACAACGGCAAGCTGATCTGGATACACTAAGGGAAAGAGGAGAGCGTGAAGCAGCCTATCTTTCACGATACGGCTTGCTGAGGCATTAGGAGGAGTATAGCATCAATATGCGAGGCTGGTCAAGATTTGATATCCAATGAGTTAAGGGGGTTGTCCCTGTGACATGCAAGCGAGCAAAGTAAGCTTGCTCGCACGCCGATGGCTTTAACGATACGTTGTGAACCCACATAAAAAGCCGAGCTGATGCTATACACCTACAGGCATTGATAACATTTAAATAAATAAAGAGAAATATCCAAAAATAGGAAGGAGCTCTTCAAAAAATGCTAGACATAAACTTTGTCAGAGAAAATCCAGGACTGATCAAAGAGAATGAGAAACGCAGAGATAGGAATGCAAAAGCAGTTGACGAAATATTGACTCTTGATGATAATTGGAAGAAGCAATTAAAGAGAGTTGAAGAATTAAAACATACTCGAAATATCGTTTCTCAGGATATCAATAAGCTGAAAAAAGAAGGCAAGAACATCAAGCCCAAGATCAAAGAGATGCAGCAAGTGGTTGATGACATCAAAACAGGAGAAGAGAAGGTCGAAGAGCTTTTGCAGAGAAGGGATCAGCTTCTCAAGAGTCTGGGAAATATCATCCATCCGCTTGTTCCGAAAGGAAAAGACGCTTCAGAGAATGTCGAGCTGAAAAAATGGGGAAAACAGCTAAAATTTACTTTTCCTATCAAGAACCATGTAGAATTATGTGAAACTCTTCATCTTGCTGACTTTGATGCTTCTGCGAGAGTTTCCGGGAATGGTTTTTACTACTTGAAGAATGAATTAGGATTCCTAAACCAGGCCTTGCTTCATTTTGCCGTTGATTTTATGCGCAGCAAGGGATACGATTACATAGAGCCTCCTTTGCTGATCAAGAAAGATGTTCTTGGTGCAGCCATTGACACAAAAGAATGGCAGAACACGATCTATTCTATCGAAGGGGAAGATTTAGCGCTGATAGGAACATCAGAGCATGCCTTATTGGGACTGCATGCCCAGGAAGCACTTCTCGATAAAGATCTTCCTAAGAAATATTTTTCATATTCCATGTGTTTCCGTAAAGAAGTTGGGTCTCATGGCATCAATGAGAAAGGCACTTGGAGAACTCATCAATTTAACAAAGTGGAGCAGTTCATCTTCTGTTCACCGGAAGATTCTGAAAAATATTTCACGGAGCTGCTGAACAATTCGGAAGAGATCCTGCAAGCATTAGGTTTGCCGTATCGTGTCATCGAGATTTGTACAGGAGATCTTTCCTTGTGGAAAAACCGCAGTTATGATGTAGAAGTTTGGCGTCCGACAATAGGAGATTACGGTGAAGTCATGTCCTTGAGCAATTGTACAGACTATCAGGCCAGAAAACTAGGGATAAAAGTTGTTGGATCAGACAATAAAAGACGGGTTCTCCATACGTTAAATAATACTGCTTTGGCCACGTCAAGAATTATGGTGGCTATCTTAGAGAACTTTCAGACAAAGCAAGGAACGATCAAAGTGCCGAAGGTGCTCTGGCCGTATATGCATGGGATTACGGAGATCGGGAAGAAGTGATAAAAGGAGTTATTACGTCTTAAAACAATGGTGGTTTTGGGTAATGGTATTGCTCTTTATCATTCTAATGATTACCTTCCTACCATTATGGGGCAGGACATTGTTTTGATTGGTTATTTCTGTCCTTTCCCACACAACAAAAATATCAGCAAAAGATTCAGACCATAGTTATTGCTTTATATTTAGGAATGTTGTATAGACTGGAGTATAGTTCATCGCTGATTAGTCACTCCACGTCCATAATCCATATAAATGAACAGTTATTCTTTTCCCTCATGTCCTTGTTTAAAGAGATGCTGAGAAGTGGTGAGTCTATTTTCCGAGATACCGTCATCCTCGATTATGATTTCCAGCCGAAGATCATGCCCTTCCGAGAGAAAGAGCAGCAACAGTTTGCCATCGCCATAAAGCCCTTGCTGCAAGGCCATAATGGGCGGAACTTGTTTGTCTATGGCGCTCCAGGAATAGGAAAAACAACTGCCTGCAAGCACGTTCTTCGAGAGCTGGAAGAAGAAACGGATGACATTCATACTGTCTACATTAATTGCTGGAAAGAGAACAGCACATTCAAGATTTTTACCAAGATGTGCGAAGATCTCGGCTACAAGTTCATTCAAAGCAAAAAGACCACGGAATTGTTTACCTTGATCAAGAATAAGTTGAATAAGCAAGGCGTCGTTTTCGTGTTTGATGAGATAGATAAGCTGGAAGATCTCGATTTTCTCTATTCCTTGCTGGAAGACATCTATCGAAAAAGCATTATTTTGATTACCAATTACCGCGATGCTTATAGTGAATTTGATGAGCGGATAAGATCCCGGCTCAATCCCGAATTTCTAGGCTTTAGGGCATACAGCGAACATGAAATATCTGGCATCCTCGAGCAGCGCCGTGATTATGCGTTTGTTTCGGGAACATGGGATGATGAAGCATTCAAGGAAATCGCCGAAAAATGTGCTGAAATAAAGGATGTTCGGATTGGATTATATTTGATGAAAGAAGCGGGGAATATTGCTGAAGAAAAAAGCTCTAGAAAAATATTAGCAGAGCATGTTGCTGAGGCAATTAAGAAAGTCGATGAGTTTCATATCAAGCCGAAAGATGGCTTAGATGATGAGCTGCGTGAAGTTATGGATATGGTCAAGATCAATACGGGAAAGAAGATTGGAGATGTTTATGGCGCTTATGTGGAAAAAGGCGGGGAGTTGAGCTATAAGAGCTTTTACCGAAGGATCCTGAAGCTGGAAGAGGCTAAATTCATTCGCACAGAAAAGATCTTTGGCGAGTCTGGAAACACCACTTTATTGCATTGTGCTCCTAATAAGAAATTGACGGAGTTCTGAATGATGGAAAAATCAGCCGGGATTATTCTGTTTAAGTATCAGCGGGAAAAAGAAAAATCTAGCACTGAGAACGGGATGACAAGACGAAAAAAAGGAGAGAGGAAATATCTCTTGTTAAAATACGCGGAGTATAAAGATTACTGGGGGCTGTGTAAAGGCCGGATTGAATCAGGAGAAACGGAAACAGAAGCTGCTTTTCGTGAAGTGCAGGAAGAGGCGGGTCTGCATGACATTTCTTTCATCGATGGATTTCAGGAAAAGTTTGGTTATTTTTTTACAGTGAATGGTGAAAAAATCTATAAGGAAGTTGTCTGGTTCCTTGGTGAAGTGCTAGATGACCACGATGGAATATTATCTTCAGAGCATGAAGATCTGGCTTGGCTAAGCTTCTCTGAAGCGATAGCAAGGATAACTCATAAAAAGGATGCTGATGTTGTCCAGAAAGCGGAAGAATTTTTACAGACGTTGAAGGGTAATTGATTAACACTGCTTCTCTATTGGAATCCCTATATCAACTATTGTAGTAATATTCTTCCATTTGCTCAAGCCAATCTTCAGGTCATGAAATGTGATGATATGGTCTACTTGACAATGCTTCTCTGCTAATTCTCCCGTATCCGGATTCAGTCCAGAAGGGATATCAACTGCAAATTTTACTCCAGGAGTGTTGTTGAAGAGATTGATGGCACTTGCAAGGGGCTCGCGGATGTTTCCTTTGATCCCTGTTCCTAATAAGGCATCTATCATGATAAGATGAGAATCTTTTTGGATATGAAATTTTTCTAATTCTCCATTTGTGCGAATTTCAAAGATAGTGATTGGTTTATCCAACAAAAGAAAATTTTTCTTGGCTTCAGCAGGCATCTTCTTTTTTTCTCCAAACAGCAAAACAGTAACTGGGAAATGTTCTGAAAGATATCTGGCAGCTACAAAGCTATCTCCTCCGTTGTTTCCGCATCCCGCAAAAATAATTACTTTCCACTCTTCTCCTTCGCATGTCTCTCTGATGACTACAGCAAATTCCCTGCCTGCATTTTCCATCAGTTCGAGGCTGGTAATACCTTGAGCTTCAGAAAATTCTTCCAATTCTTTCATCTGTTGAGAGGTGATCATGGTTGAAAGAACTAAAAAGAGTGTTTTTTAAATAATTATGGTCAAAAATGATAGGTATCTATTTATAGAATCATATAAACAGACAATGAAACAAGAAAGCCTAACAGCGCTCCAGCAACAACCTCCCCAGGCGTGTGTCCTAAAGAAAAATGATATCTTGACTTTATCTTATGGAGCTTCAAGAGCTTCTCGATAGCCTTTCCCTCAACTCCCACCGTTCTTCTGACACCATAAGCATCTCTTAGCACAATCAGGGCTAAAACTAAACTGATGGCGAAACTTGATGAAGTTCCTTCTTGAAGATAGAGTATCGTTGCTAAAGAAACGACGAAAGCAGAATGAGAGGAAGGCATCCCTCCGGTAACAAAAAGATCATGCCAGCTTAATGTCTGATGCTTGAACCAGAAGATAATCAATTTAAAGAGCTGAGCGCCGAATCCCGCGACAATGACTGCCAGGATAACCTTGTTCATATAGGAAGAGAATACTTTCTCCTATATAAGATTTTTCTGAGACCTATGGTATGACAATTTTCCAAATTTACCTAACATCAAACTCCACATACAACGGCATATGGTCCGAAAACGGATAATTGAGAACACGATACTTTTTGACCTTGATCGGTGCTGAGACCAAAACATAATCCAGCCTCCGTTTAGGGTGCCAGGTAGGCTGTGTCAACTCTAAAGAATATTTGTCTAGCTGCGCTTTATCTTTGAGGTGGGTTTTAGCGAGCAACGACTGTATCTCCTCTTCTCCATTAAATGTGTTGAAGTCTCCCATCAAAATGACTGGATTTTTGATGGAATTGACGATCTTGATGAGCTCTTGGATCTGCTTCTTCCGGTCAAATTCAGTCAATGCCAGATGAGCGAGCATGAGGGTTACTTTTTTAGGGCAATGGATATCTGCCTGGATGACTACTCTCTTCATCCCTTCGTGAAATACGTGATAGGTGACTTTGGAAAAAGCATATTTTGAAATGATTGCATTAGCTTGTTTGTTGAGGATAGGAACATAATGAAACCATTTCATCCATCCCACAAAAGGATATTTGACCCTTTCGATGAAACTCTTCATTCCTAAGCCCTGCTCAAAAAACGTAACTTCATCTTTCTTCGAGCGGAATGAGCCGGTATCCACTTCAATCAGGGCCAGAATGTCCAGATGCAGCTTTTTTAAGGCAGTGACTATCCTTCTGTCTATGTTTTTCGGAGGGAAAAAAATCTTCCAGAACTGCAGATACTGGTACCATATCCCTTCTATGCCTTCACAATATTCAATATTATAACAGACTAATTTTACCATGTTTATTTACCATGTTTACATCTATCCCCGAGAAAGGAGATCTTGAGAATATAAAAGCCTTCCGCCATTCTCTCTAGAGCAGTTTCTCTTTGAAACAAGCTTCTCCGTACGCTTCTCCAAAACATTTATATCCAAAAATAGATTTTCTCATGATAGAAAAGTGTCTATAGTCCTAGACCACAAAATAGTAGAAGATGAAAAACCTGCCATTAATCATTGCTCACCGCGGTGCTTCGGGCACTGTTCCTGAAAATACCCGCAGTTCTTTCTTTCAAGCAATTAAGGATCATGCCGATGTTATCGAGATGGACATCCATATTACCAAAGACAAGCAGGCAGTTGTCATTCATGATGCTTCGATCAACAGAACATCGGATGGGAAAGGCTTTGTCCACCTGAAAACATTAAAGCAGCTTCAAGGGTACAATTATAGCATCCCCAAGAAAGGGAAGGATAGCCAGAACGATAGGGGTGTTCAACGAGAAGAGATCTTAACCTTGGCGGAAGCGTTAGATAGTATTGGCAATCAATGTAAGATGCTTGTCGAATTGAAATTATCTTGTCGAGGGCATGAAAGGATGATCCTGAATATTATTGAGGGGGTTAAGCATCCAGAAGATGTATGGATTCATACTTCTCATCGATCGATCATCAAGAATATCCGGCGCTTAAATACAACGATAAGAGTTGGACACATCTTGCTATTTACGTTCATTCAGCAGTTTCTTCTTCCCTTAGACGCTTCTTTCGGGCAGAAGTATCATGTTAACTTTTATTCTATCGAAGATATGTTCATTAAGAAATATTTTATAGGAGATCTCATCAGGAAATTAAAGGAATCTGGGAAAAATGTCTATGTTTGGACAATCAATGACCTTGCTACGGCAAAAACAGCGCTGAAATGGGGCGTTGATGGAATTATTACCGATTATCCTGGAGAGATGCTCAAACAGCTGAAAAGAAGCAAGTAATAGCCGAGAAGAAGCAAGTAATGGCTAGTAATTGCCCAGAACTCCCATTCTATTTCTTTAAAATCCCATATCCAATAAGCCTAAACCGGTCTCCCACTCTTCGGGAGATCGTTACTCTTGCTCCCCATTCTGCGCAGATCGGCTTTTTTAAGATGATTGTCGTATTTTTCTTGGACGGATCAAGGACTATTCCTACTGTGGCGGCAGAATTGACATTTAACATCAATACTTCACTCTTTGCCAAGGGCTTTACTTCTATCTCTTCTTTAGCTCCTAATACTCGTTCCAGCAAAAATGTTTCCAGCGTGATTTGGTAATGTAATTCAGGTAAATTTCCGGCAAGGCTGACAAGGGCCCCAGTCAAAGAATCTGATTTCACAACGGAGGGGTCAAGTGTCGTTCCTAAAGCCATGCTTCCTCCTGGAAGGATATCTTCTACTGGCTGTCCACCGGAGAAAATCTGGCTGATCTTAGTGACGAGCGGTTTCCATATTTTCTTGTTCTTCTCTTCAACCATAAATCCTGGGCTGATTTCGATTTCATCTCCTACTTTAAATCGTCCCTGCTTGACCGTTCCGCCAAGGACTCCTCCTTTCAATAGTTCCGGCTGAATCCCTGGTTTATTGATGTCAAAGCTCCTGGCGACAAGCATTAATGGTGTTTTGTCATGATCACGAGGAGGTGTTTGGATGAATTCTTCTATCGCCTTGACTAAGACATCGATGTTCACGTTTGCTCTAGCAGACACGGGGATTACAGGAGCATCTTTATAATCTGTTGTCGACAAAAATTGCTTAATCTCCTGATAGTTCTTCAGCGCTTCATCATGGGTAACTAAGTCCACTTTGTTCTGCACGACAATAACTTGTTTTATTCCAGAAATCTGCAGGGCCATAAGATGTTCCTTTGTCTGTGGCTGAGGGCATTTTTCATTTGCTGCAACTAATAATAAGGCTCCATCGACGATAGCAGCTCCGGAAAGCATGGTCGCCATCAATGATTCGTGTCCTGGAGCATCTACCAAAGATATCGTTCTTAATTTTCTTGTCTCACCATTGCATTTCACACATTTTTCCTTGGTCGTGTAAAAGTTACAGTTGTCACAGAAAGAAATCTTAACATCAGCATAGCCTAATCGGATGGTGATCCCTTTCTTCAGCTCTTCCGAATGAGTATCTGTCCATTTCCCGGACAATCGTTCCGTTAACGTTGTTTTGCCGTGGTCAACATGGCCAACTAAAGCGATGTTTAACACCGGCTGGATCGATGGGGGAGATGAAAGGCCTTTATGTTCAGGAGCTTTTTTACTGGATCTTTTTGAAGTTTTCTTCTCTTCTTTCTGCTCCTGCTCACTCATTTGCTTCTTCTTGACCATCTAAAATTCAGAAAAGCAGCCTATTTAAAAATCATTCTATCCACTTCTAAAGATCTGCTAGGAGGAAAGGTATCATTTTCAAGTGATAATTTTATAAACTTCAGCTTATTTTGCTTCAATACTTTACGAGAGGAAGTAATATTATGGCAGAAACTCAACCCCAAAAATATGACATTGAACGAGGTCCATTAGCGGAAACGTACGGCTTATTCGTTCCTTCTACCATCAATACTGGCGCGCAAATTTCTGTCGACAGGATTGCTGATGCAAGTTTACATGGCGAGTGGTTTTACACCGCCAATCTTCCTCTAGCGACGAAAAGAGGAGGAAAACTGTTATTTGGAATGGGCGGAAATTCTGCTTTTACTGCTGTCTTTGGTCGTAATACTGCTCAAGTCTGTCAAGAATTGATTGATACAGGATATATTCATCTTTCACCTGAACAGAGAAACCTTATGCTACGGCTGGAAAAGTCTGGAGAGGTCATCTTTGTCGATCCAAAAGACATGAAGTTGAAAGGACAAGAAGATGAATATCGTGAATTTCCTATCAGAACCGAATCATATGGTAAAGATGTTACCGTAGCGAGAATGCCCTTTGTTCAAGCTGGCTATGGTTCTGGGGATATGTTACGGCAAGTGATGGATAATTTACAGAGGAAGGTCAGAATTGAAGAAACAAAAGTATTTATGATGTCTCCTGACCATGCTGCTGAAGCAGTCAAAGATGGCGAAATGGTTGCGCAGGCGTCTAGGTTGGACAACTTCGGCGAGGAATCCTACTTCGATGCCGTTGTTCGCTATGTCCACGATCATGATGCTCTTCGTGGGGTACGTCAGGTAGTTGCGGTACTTGAGCGAGCAAGAGGCGAGCTTTTGCAAGTTACTGGCGACGCCGCGCCCAAAGATGGTACTTTAGATGCTCTTGTCGGCAAAGGCACTGATGTAGGCAACGGATTAGTTGTTATTCATCGAGAGAAGATGTCTGATGAAGCTTATGCTGCTTTGACCAGAAAACAATAATTTATCTATTTCTTTATTTTTTACTCTCTTTGTCTCAGCAAAAATATCTAAGGAGATAGCGCTTGGGCTACAGGTCCTTTTGTTATGGTACAAACGTATCATAAAATACAGTTGTGAAAATACATTTGTGACACATGCTCTGAGGAGCATAAGGCTGAAACAACAGTGCATAGTCCGCAAAAGAGCTAAATGTTGCGCGGGCGTCTAGGTTTGGCAACTTTGACAGTTGCTCCAATTTCAATGTTGATAATCGCAATGTCAATATCCACCTCGCTTTGCGTGAGGTACGTCGTCGTGATGATACAAAAAAAGCTGATGATTGAGAGGAGCGATTAAGAATAAAATTGTAATGTCATCGAGTTCCTTGCTAGGCTAAGAGTTGACTTTTCTCGTTACATCCCTTTCACAAAAGCTCAAAGCAACATTTATAACCACTCCTCTATTTTTCTCCATTCATGAACTTCCAAACTCTTCCTCCTGTACCTCCCCCTAAAGAACTGCTGGATCTGGCATTTGGTAAAGCCCGAGAAAAAGGCCGGAAAAAGCTTGAAGGAGATCATCTGACGGTCATCAGGACAAGAGAATCATTAAAGTTAGATGTCATCAAAGATACGTTGGTGCAGAGGCTGCAGAAGGTTCTGGATGATTTCCCTGATACAAAGAGCCTGCCAGTATTTTACCAAAAGATGCTTGATCTGACATTAGATTATGCTTTATTTAAAAAATCATTAGGGGCAGTCAATTGGTGTGTTCAAAAAATAAGGGCTCTCCATAGGGATAATGTTCGAAGGCTGGCCAAGGAAAGAAAAGAAGCAAATATCAATCCTTTAGCAAAACAGTTTTACGGGCGGGTCTCTTCCCTTCTCAAGCAGATTAAGCCAAATCTCGAATATTTAGATCAATCTAGAAAAGTCATGAAGATGTACCCGGACATCAAAGAGATGTTTACGGTCTGTATCTATGGTTTTCCAAATGTTGGAAAATCAACTCTCTTGAACACATTAGCTGGATCAAAAGCGAAAGTTGCGGCATACGCTTTTACCACGCTAGGGATCAATGCCGGGTATATCGCACATCAAGGTAAAAAGATTCAGTTGCTGGACGTTCCAGGAACCTTAGCAAGAGAAAAAAAGAATAACGTGGAGTTGATTGCTGAATTGGTGGTGCAAGAGCTGGCTGACGTCATCATCTATGTCTTTGACATGACGGAGTTCTGTGGCTATACTATCGAACAGCAAAAAGATCTGTTAGAGAGAATCAGCAAGAGAAAAAAAGTTTTTGTCTACCTGAGCAAGCTTGATATTCTTGATCCTGCTGCTTTGGCATCGTGGAAGAAGAAATATTATACTCTTGAAGAATTGCGAGGATTGGTGTTTAGTCTGGTGGAAAAAGAAATAGAGCAGGAGCATGAAGACGAAGATGAACTCAATGAAGATGAACACAAGGAAGGTTATTCCCTTGCTGAAGAAGAGGATACTTCAAAATATTAACCAGTAAGAATCATCAAGATAACAAACCACTGAAAATAAATAAAGGTCATCATGGATATAACAACAATCATTGGACTGCTGGCAGCTGCCGGCACGACATTTTCGTATCTGCCTCAAGCGTTGAAAACAATACGCAGCAAGCAGACGAAAGACCTCTCTTTAGGGATGTATGTTATCTTGGCTATCGGCATTCTCCTTTGGCTGATATATGGATTGCTTCTTCAAAACCTGCCGATAATCTTGGCTAATGGGATAACCATCATCTTTGTCTGGATCATTCTTGTTCTGAAAATAAGAGGTGGTTGAGAACGCGTTTTACTGTCATAAGTTCATCAGATAAAAGAAAGAGCACTTCACAAAGATATGTTGCAGAAGAATTACAGGACGTACGAATGCAGCTGGAAATAAGATTGAAAGAAGATCCTCCTCGTTCATGGCTGATGTTTCAAATCTGATATCTAGAAGGTGAACTAAGGAAGATTAAATAGAAGATAAAATAGACCCTAATTAAATAGAAAATAAAATAAAAGATAAAATAGACCATAAAAGAAGATCGTATGATCAAAGAGACAAAAAACACCTTTTCCAAACAACGAAAACAGGTGATACAAAAAAGACGTTAAAAATCTATCCTGTAATGATTCTGCAGCCGCAAGGAACTTTCTTTGCTGCCCTGTTGAGCGCTTCCTTGCCTAACTTGGTGTGTTCTTTATGAACTCTAATCTCAACGATGGTTTGCCCCTCTTTAACTCGAGCTGCTGCTCCGATAGTCTTTCCATACGCCATCTTCATCCCCGTACTCATCCGGTCTGCACCTGCTCCGGCAGCTAATGGGTTCTCCCTCAAGACGTGATGCGGGAATACTTTTATTTTAAAGTGATAATTTTTTCCTAACGCTTTCTCTAATACTCTGTTAGCGGTCATCCTTACCGCTTCCAAAGCATTATGGCGGATATTCATGGACCGTTCTACATTCAGCTTTAACGTCGTATCGTAATTGCCGTTTGGTGTTCCCATATCAAACTTGCTGATCTTGATAGCAGGAAACCCACCACGGACATAGTTCTGGTTAGAGAACTTGCTTACTCTCGTATACGGCCGTTCCAGGCGCTGATATGCAGAAAATTTTCGTAACTTTGCCATATTTTATCAGAAAAAGAAGCTATTTATAAAGATTTCTAGTTTAGATGCAGGTAGCATACATTCTGAATCTTTACCCCCTATTACAACTCCTTTTCTTATTTCTTTCATCCTCCCCTTATTTTTCTCCTACCCAAACTTCAAGACGCTCAATTGCCCTTTCCTTGTTCCTTTCTTTACTTCAACAATCTCTTCCCCTACCTGTTTTTTGATATCTTCTGCAATAGCCTTGCCCAAGATCTGCCCCAGGGCAGTAATATCAGTAGTTTTGACATCACCAATATCCTTTATCCCCTGGCTAAATAACCTTCTTGCCCGTATCCTGCCGATCCCTTTCAGTTTCAGCAAGACTAACAGCTCTTCTTTCACTCCATCCTTTAGCCGAAGCCTTAGCTTAGCGATCATCTTTGTAGCATGGCGATAATTCTTGATCTTTGCTAACTCCTCGCAGGAATAGAGCAGCCAATCAGCGGTATCTAATTTTACTTTGATCTCTCCCGGGCGGATATCAAACTGTTCAAAGAGATACTCTTCATCACATTCATCGATCCACGATTCAAAAAATAATGCTGTTTTTATGGAATTTAAGAATTCATCATATTCCAGATCAAAAGCTGAAGGTTCGGGAGTCAACAATTGATCGTAATTTTTTACAAGATGCTCTTGGATTGTCTCTTGCTGTTTTACCCTCACTCGCAGCAATGGCCTTAATTCAAGAGTATGAGAGACCATCTGTAATAAAGAGAATTCATTCTTCTTTTCATCAACCTGAGGTAAGCATTCCAGAAAATGCCGTGCCGTCAATGGGTCAAGATATAATTCTGAAACTCTTTTGCCGATCAGCGTCGGCTGCAATACTCTTGCGCTATCCAACGTATTATGAAGAGTATTGGCGCTGACAAAATCACTTTTCTCCTTACTGCCAATGACGATAAATCCCCACTTCTCCAACAGCTGCAGCATCCTCATCATGATCGTTTCTAATTTAGGCATGTCGCCAAACTGCTGCGCCCAGAATGTCTTGCCGAAAAAATCCATCATCGACTTTTCATTCCTGATAATCCCCGCGGAGATCAGCGATAATAGATATGTTCTTAACACCGGCTCGACGGCAAGCTTCGAATAGATCTCCTCTGGAACACCGCAGATATACTTTTCATAGATCTCTTGTTGTTCATTCTCATCTTTTGCAATGACGATGGATTGCCCTTCTTTTTCATATTCCGGCCTGCCTGCCCGGCCAGCCATCTGTAAATATTCTAACACCGGAATCCAGTCCATGCCCCAGCTTCCCGTGTAACGCTTGAGGCTCTTGATGATGACACGATAGGCTGGAAGGCTTAGCCCGGCTGCTAGTGTGGGAGTAGCGCAGACGATCTTAATGCTACCTTCCCTAAATCCATCTTCAATAAGGTCTTTCTGTTTTTGTGTCAATCCTGCATGATGAAAGGCCACTCCTTTTCTGAGGCAATGGGATAATCTTCTGCATTGCTTGGTAGGGGTAGAAACAGCGTGTAAAATATCTTTCTCGAGCTGCGGCAACTGCAGTGCTGTCAGCTTTGCGATGTCTTCTGCTGCTTTTTCTGCTGAGGAGCGTGAAGGCAGAAAGACGAGAGCTTGCTTGCCTTTATTGATCGTCTCTAATGACAGCTGCTGAAGAGCATCCATATATCATTTCAGAACAACACCTTTTTATTAATGTATTGGCGTATGAATCTACTGCTCCACAACTTCTTGAGGCGATGGTGATTGTTGTGCTGCTATTGACAGCTGAATTGCTTCTGCTTCAACACCATGGCTCCTCATCAGCTTCGTAATAGCATTAACCGTCTTACCACTTACTCTGCTCATCAATTGATAGTCTCCTCTACACCTTTTCAGCTGCTCTTCTAAATACCATTGTTTAAATGCAGAAAAGTTGCGGTCGTAAGGCAGGCTATATATTCTATTCAATTGCTGAGGAGCTAACGCAACAACGACATCCGTCAATTCTCGTGCTAATGGAACTGCTTGATGCCGAAGAAATGCTCGTAACGCTGAATGTCCGGTGAAGCCTGCAAATGTTCGGATATCCATTGCTGCTTGCGCTTGGGTGCTATCCTTATCAATGTTTCCTCGTGCTTTGTACATCGTCCCATTGATATGCCGTTCTGGAGTTGCTTTAATATCTCGTACTGTTAAATCATATTCTGCTAAAGCTCTGGCCATCATTGATGCTCCTGTTCGGGGATCTTTTCCTAATTCGATGGCCGCTGCCGTATCTACGGCGGAGAAATCATGCTGCATCAACCGCAAGATAAGATAGTCTCTCCTGAATTGCTTTACTGCTTCCTCAAATAGAGAACTTAAATATTCATTTCTAAACCTCTCATTAGGCTTGCTTGATCTACCTAAACCATTTTCCACAACCATGACTCCTGCGCCATAACACATCGGCCGGACGATGGCAGCACAAGATTCTCCTGCTAAAGGAGCGCCTAATCGCTCATACCATCGGTCTACTGTTTCTCGGACTGTCCGCTCAAGTTCCATAGTTCGGCAATCGGCAAGCCGTTTATAAATCTTTCTACATTAACCACTTCTAAATAACAAATATTTTGGAAGAATAGAAGAATGAGAAATCGACTGATAAAAATAGCTCATGGAAGATAGACCAATGAAAAATAGACTAGAAGATAGACCAATATGAAAAATAGACTAATGAAGAAAGGTCATTTTTTTACCCTTTAATCACATACACTTTAAACTGCAATGGCTGTTGGTCAAGAGTAGGCAGCGGTTCAGTATCAGCAGGCTCTACAACTTCTTCATTAACTTCTTCATTCAGAGGTTCAGCTACATCTATGACAAAATGCTTTTCCACTTCTCTTCGTCCATCGCTGACGGTAACTTCTATCTCTTTCTCTCCAGGAGTTGTAAATACTCTTTCTACCGTATTTGTTCCAGTAATCTCTTCACCGAGAAGCTCTCCAAAATCCCATTCATACGTCAGCTGATCTTGGTCAGCATCTTTGGCTGCCACATGAAAGACAACGGGCTCAAAAAGAGCCGCTTCTCCAAGTGAAGGCAAGTAATCGATGATCTCTGGAGGCTGGTTAATATTCTTTATCACTATTTTCACCGGCTGAATGACGTCATATTCTCCATCAGAAGCGATAAATTTTATCCAGTAAATAGTTTTCTCCTGGCTAAGCCTTCTGTTCAAGAAAGAATGTTCATTAAGGAAACTATTCCAGGAAGAGTCGGTCTTGTTCTGTACCTCTAGGTGCCCTGGAGACCAAACAAACAACCCTTTATCAAATGACGCTCCGGCAGGAAGGTTTTCTAGAGAGATAGTGATGTTATCGTCATCGGGGTCAGAAGCATCAACATGCAGCGTGAATTCTTGTCCTTCATTAACAACAACCTGATTTTTATTCACGTGAAGCTCTAAGGGCCTGTTGGCATTCTTTACGTTTACTTGCACTGGCAAGACTGATTCCAGGATACCGTCCGTTGCGGTGATATTAAATGTATAAACACCTGCATCAAGATATGATGTTTTCCATTTCCCATCGCTTTTTCCTAATGGTGCAGGAAAACGATACCGGACAATATCCCCATCGGGATCTGTAGCCGAAACAATTGATTTTAGGTTAAGGACCTCCGTCTCTCCAATCGAAAGGTTTTGAAGAAGCTCAAATTCTGGCGCCCTATTTATATTCTCCACGACAAAATAAACAACAGCTTTGCTGCAGAGTGTTGAACCGCAACTGGTGATGGTTATGGGAACACTTCTCGTTTTCAGGATCTGCTGCTCTATCCTGAACGTATTCAGAATTTCACTGAACAACCCCCCTCGCCGTTTGCTGAAGTCATAGCTTGGCTTCCAGGTTATTTCACGTCTGCTTTTATTGAATACTGCCCCTTCCGGCAGATCATCAACAGTAAGCTCTACTATGTCTTTATCTGGATCAGAGGTATTGATCACAAATTCTCTCGTTTCACCCTCTTTAAAATAGACTTCTTGCGGGAGATCTAATGATGGAGCCCGATCAACATGAATGACCATTATTGTTATGGTGGTCTCATCTTTTAAGTCTCCATCAAAAGCGGTCACTTCTAAGTTGTATTCTCCGGAATCATTAAAGCTGGTCTGCCATTCTCCGTTTTCGTTGAGGGGCTCGTCAAAGGTGTACGTGAGAGAATCTCCATCAATATCAACAGCTGGAACATCTATCGTCACCTTATCTCCTTCAAATACAGTGATGGGGAGGATATCTAATTCTGGCTTTCTATTTACATTTTCTACCGAAATATCCCATGATTGCTCCGTCGTTGCAGTTCCGTCACTCACGATCAGCGTTAAGGAATATTCTCCGGAGGATTCATAGCTAAAGGAATATTGACCTTCGTTTTCGGTGGATATTTCTTCTCCATCAAACAACCATTGGTAGCTGACATTGCCTATATCCCTATCATTGCCTATATCACTATCGTAAGCATCGGCAAAGTATTTTAATGTCTTCCCTTCATGCACCTGGACTTTACTATCAGAAGAAAATGATGTAACAATCTCTGGTGGCTGGTTCATTCCGCTAACGATGACCGCAACTCGAAACTCTCTGCTGAATTCGCCGTCGCTGGCAGAGAAAACAACAATATATTCTCCCTCATCTTCATACCCTGTGTTCCAAATTCCCTTATCGTTGAAAGGTTTCTCAAAAGAGAATTCTAAAGGATCTTGTTCAGGGTCTTCTACTATCTTTTTCAGGTCGACGTCCTGCGTTTCCTTAACTTCGATCTTATTTGCTTTTAATCGTGGCGGCTCATTTCTGTCCTGCACGATAATCTGTATCTCTTCCGTCGTCTGTGATGTTCCGTCAGATGCCGTAATAAATACATTGTATTCCCCTGCATCCCCGTAATCGGTCTGCCATTCTCCTAAACTATCGAGCGGCGAAGAAAAATTATAGATTATAGTATCCTTGTCTGCATCATAGCCTTGTGGCATGACACTCAAAAAATCAGTCTCTTGGACGCGAAACGTTCTAACTGCTGCGAGAGCAGTATGCAGCACCAGGATGAAGATTACTGCTGCAATGATCAGTTTTGCGTTAATAAGCCTGCGTTTAGTAACCGTCATATTTAGCCTTCTCTTGTTGATGACCATGAAAATAAAACAACGAAAATAAAAAAAATAATTGATGAGCTGATTGATTAGCTTGCGACGAGCTTTACTTCAACGATCTCTGGAGGCATGTTGACATCCTCTACGAGAACTCTTATTCTTTTGTGCACCGCATCTTTCCCGTCATTGGCGGTTACGGTAACAAAATATTCTCCGTGATCAGTAAAGCTTGTTTCCCAGACGCCATCATCACCTACCGGGTCAGAGATAGTAAGGGCTATTTCATCTTCATCCAAGTCGCTGACTGCTGGCTTCAAGGTGATCGTTTCGCCTTCTTTGACCGTTACGTCGGTTAATTCTGTGATCACCGGAAGCTCATTGACATCTTCTACCGTCAGCTTAAATGTCTCTTCAGAAAATAATTCTCCGTCGGTGGCACTTATCTTTATTTGATATTCCCCAGCGCTGGTATGGTCCGTAGAAAATGATCCGCTTTTTAATGGCTCGCTGACCGTAATGGTAAGAGGGTCGTTATTGGGGTCATTTACTTTCGGCTGCAATTCTACCACTTCACCTTCTTTAACCATCAAATCGGCTAATGCTGTGATCACCGGAGGAACATTCACTCGCTCTACCATGATCCTGACTTTTTTCTCTGTCGTCAATTTCCCGTCGGTAGCTGTTACTGTTACAAGATATTCTCCAGCATCCCCATAATTTGTCTTCCATTCTCCTTCTTTGCTTAAAGGCTTGCTGAACGTGTACGTTACGGTATCTTGATCAGGGTCGACGATCTTGACATTCAGTTTTACCGCTTCATTTTCTTTTACCGTGATAACTGAGGGCTCTTCAGAAAGCATTTCTTCTTCTCCTAATTCTGGAAGGACAACTTCTTCTATAACTTCGGAACCATCAGATGAATCCTCTCCAGAAGCATTAGCTCCCCTCTCCGTGCCATCAATCCCCAATTCTCTTTCCAACTGAGCAATTTCATTGACGAGCTCCACGTCTGTTTCGTCTGCTTCGGGTTGATCATAGGTCTTATAATCAAGACACCCTGCTGCAAAAATGACCATCACCATGGTTATCATAACCATTACACTTCTTTTAATCATATACTACACCCCCTCTGTGAAATTTAGCATTTTAAAATGACAAACGGTATTTAAAGATTTATAGGTATGAATATATAGGGTTGAAGAAGTATATTGGAAGGAAACAGTTTCTGGGAGAGGAGTTAAAGAATTCATGGTGACTGGTTTACTATGGTTAAATGGTTTACTATGGTTAAATATAATAATGGTTAAATATATATAAAATATGGCCCCGCCGTGATTTGAACACGGGACCTCACGATTTCATTCATGAGCGAGTCTTCGCCATGGTATCAGTTTCGCATCTACGATAGAACGTGCGCTCTACCAGGCTAAGCCACGGGGCCATTGCAAACTAGGCAGAATAACAATTCTTTTTTAAAGGTTACGTGCTAAATTACGATAGGTTTATATTCCTTCATTGATATTTTGAAGGATATGGATATCAAACATTATCTCTCCTTTTGGATGAAGCTGCCGCGAACAAGGGGAAAAATATCTACCGCTTATTGTAAGACCATATATGACGTAGATTATGCCGAGCTGAGAAGAAAAGGGATTCAGCTCCTTATTTTTGATGTTGATGATACCATCGCAGCGTATGAAGATAATATTCCGCAGCGGACAATCGATCTTCTAAAACACCTTCAGAAAACATTTTATCTAGCCTTGCTGACAAACCGGAATGTTTCCGGGCGAAAAGAGCTCGCTGCTGCACTTCAGGGATTAGAGATATATATCGCTCCTTTTTCCAACAAGCCTTCTTCAAAAGGTTTTGAAAACATTTTTTCTCATTTTAGTGTTCTTGCGGAGCATAGCGCAGTTATTGGAGATAAGGTTAGTACGGACATGTGGGGAGCGATGAACAGCAATGTTCCGGTAAGAATCCTTGTCCAGCCGTATTCTGCTACTTTCTCTGGGAAGAAGATGAATCCTCTTCTTTCTTTTATCCGCTCTCTAGAGATCAAGCTGAGCTAGGCTTAAGGGAATCTAAAATTGAACATCTCCCTGCGTCAAAGATAATCACAATAAAGATAATCGCAATATATTTAAATCAACACTTCTCCACTCTAACTATGCTTGGAAAACTCAGAGAACAGATTACTCCTCTTGTCCGTCGCTTAGGAGAACTCCTTTCTTTTTTGCCGATTACCGCTAACCAATTTACGTTTCTTGCCTTTCTTCTTGGACTAGCAGCAGCATACTTTTTAGCCACTCAGCAATTTTTGCTGGGAGCCTGGTTCATTTCTATCGCCAGTATTTGGGATTTAGTAGATGGCTCTTTTGCCCGTGCCAAAGGGCAGAAATCATTATTTGGAAATTATTGGGATGCCATGGTGGATAAGCTCGTTGAAGCCTGTTTTTATTTTGGTCTCGCGTTTATTTTTCCTATTCATGCCTTCTTAGCTTTTGCTTTTACCATGCTCGTTTCCTATGCTAAGCCCAGAGTCGCTTTGGTTATAGAAGCAGATAATCATGACTGGCCCGCCATCGGGGAAAGAGTCGATAGGATCTTATTACTGCTTCTCGGCCTTTTGCTAGCAGGTTTAGGAAGCTATGTTGCTGTTCTTGCCCCATTGTCTATCATCAAGATGACGTTAACGGCAGTTATTCTCATCACGGGATTAGGTTTTATCCAGCGGATCCTCTACGCCAAACAGCTGATTGAAAAAGCGAAAAAGGAAGGAAAGGTCTTGCCCTATCTTCGAGATAAAGAGAATAAGAGTAACCACTGATGACCGACCATCGCAATCCTTCCTTAAGGAATCTTGTAGATTATGAAGATGCCTCTTTAGTTGATAGGGATATTCAAGGGAGAACATACCGTTCATCTCCAGAAAGCAGACCCGAGCGGGTTGCCGTGCTGGCATTTGGAAATGCTACCTATGAAGGGTCAGTAAATCAGCAGTTGGCAGAAGCTGTTCATGCAGCCATCGTTTATTTTGGAAAAGTTCCTGTCTTTGCACAATCGGAGGTTTGCAATATCCTAGATCAGTATGGTATCGAGCATAAGCTATTGAGAGAAGTTGGTCCTATGTGGGGGGAGTATGGTGATACTGAGGAGATGCTAGGGAGATTGAACGTGTTAGCAGATGGCGCTAGTGGGGATACAATGATGGTTGCTCATCCTGCCCAGATGGAACGGGTTATGTATCTTGCAGATCATGCTGGACTGGAACGAACTCCGTTTGTTAACCGGATGATCGGCTGGAATAGGCGTGAGGAAGAACAGCAGTTATGGGTTACTTCTCCTGCATTATGGGTTCCTCGAGAGATAGGGATAAGATTATATGATCTGGCCAGGTTATAATTCTCTCTATCTCTAAAAAATATCTGACTAGAAAAATATCTCCCATCTCTTTTACCATCAACAAGTTTTTATAACTGGCTCTTTCCTACGAAAATATGACCCTTGCAAACCATCTCACTTTTGCCAGAATTTATTTATTGCTTCCTTTCCTTTTTCTGCTTCAGGCAGATGTGCCGTATCACAATATTCTGACAGCTCTTGCTTACCTCCTCATCGTTTCAACCGACCTGTTGGATGGCTATATTGCCAGAAAGAGAAACGAAGTTAGCTTGTTTGGAAAAGTCATGGATCCTGTTGCTGATAAGATTTTCGTCATTTCCGTCTTGCTCTTCCTGATAGAGAAAGGCATCTCTCCGTGGCTGATCACCATTATTATCATCCGTGAACTTCTGGTCATGGGATTACGCGTAGTTTCCATCGATAAAGGTGTTTATATCACACCGTCTTTATTATCAAAAAGCAAGACGTTCATCCTCAATTTCACAGTCTTTATGGTGCTTTTGGATCTGAGCAGACACTTTCCGCAATGGCAAAGTATCATTCTTAGCTTAACCAATATCCTGCTTATCCTTTCTGCACTGGTCGTTTCTCTCTCAGGAATAGACTATTTCTGGAAAGCAGCAAAAAAAGGCTTGTTTTAAGGTAGTAAGGAGACTGTGACAAGATTAAGATCCGGTTCATTTTTAAGAGATATCCTTTTAAATAGCCCTTGAAAGTCAAGAGTGATGGCAGTTTTAAGAAAAATAGTGTTTGAACACGGCAATCAGCCAGTCATCCCGAGGGTAGGTCCAATACGAGAAGCATCGCTCCGGCTAGGGTTTATCTCTCTGCCAAAATTGGTCTCTCCAGAAGATTCCTTTGACTATTACATTTACTTAAGTACATTAGATGGAAAACTCTTGCCCTATGGAAGAGCGGCGGGCGATAAGACTATCGATCGTTTTGACTATGCCTGGCTGTCAAGGAACAATGCTGTCGTTTTGGCCAGTGAAGACAGTAAAGATCCTTCGTTGATTCCAAGAGATGCTGCGTTTCAGTTTGATCAGCAACGGACTCTGCAAGGGCTCTTGATCATGCATAATCCTCAGTATAGGAATGGTCTTGTTCATGGCTATATCGGCAGACCGTTATACTTTAAGAAAAAGCATGGGGGCCCTTGGACTACTGACCAAGATTTAGAAGGAAGAGCACGTGCTTTAGTTCCGGTGTATGAGCCGCGCCGATAATTAACACCATCAATGGAGTATACATTCTCAGCACTATTACAGTATTATGAATTTCAGCCAAGTCGTCTAGGTCGTAAAGCCAGCAAAATCATTTATGGTTGAAGTTGAAGAATAATAACTGTCTATTGTGATATGATTTTGACTGTCATTTTTTCTAACGAAGCGCTTAGCTGGCTTTACCTCTTGACCTTGACGACGACTTGGCTTCATATTACTGAAGCAGTACAATTCTCAGAATGATTTATAAAACACCTTCTTCATAATTATCTTATGCGCTACACTTTATTAGATTGTTATACTGACGAAGCTTCCGGCTTAGGTGTTCCGCCCTATTTAGGAACATATCCTAGGTATCTCTATGGGCTTCTTACGAAAGAAGGGCATGATGTCACTTATCTTACGATCGATGATCTCCGCCTCTGGAAAAGATATCATGGCATCAAAAAAGAGCCTTCCGTCAAGGAAAAAACGAACATTCTCATCTACAATCTGACGAAGAACAAAGCAGCTGATGTTATTCCTGCAACAGAGGTGTTGATCGTCATCTTAGGTGTGCATGTCCCCGGAAAATATCTTACTGCCTTGCCCGGAACATTGAGAGAAATCGTTCCCCTCTTAGAAGGTATCTCCTGCAAAAAGATCCTTACCGGTCCGGCAGTTCTGGGAACGCAATTGGAAGGCGGGAAATTTGCTGAGAAAAGAGGTTATGAGATTTTTGATGAGGTGAAACAATATGCTCTTTCGTTTCAAGAGCTCCAGTCTATCACGGAAGGGAGCGCAGCTATTCTTGACCAGATTCCTGCCAAACGGATGATTGAGATAGAAACAGGAAGGGGCTGCAACGTCGGCAAATGCAGTTTTTGCACAGAGCCTTTGAAAAGCAGATTCATCAACAGGAATAAAGATGACGTTGTCCGAGAAGTGCAAGCCTATTATCGGCACGGCGCGAGATTATTCCGTCTGGGCAAGCAAGCTGATTTTTATGCTTCAGATAAACCTATCGAGATGCTGAAAGAGATTCGCCAGACTTGTTCAGACATTGAAGTGCTGCATATTGATAACGTCAATCCGAACTCTGTCATCGCTAAAAGCGGGGAAGAGATTACCAAAGCAATTGTTGAATATTGCACTTCAGGAAATATCGCTGCTTTTGGTGTAGAATCCTTTGATCCAGCGGTTGTTAAGGCAAATCTGCTGAATACCGCTCCCTTGACCGCGATGAAAGCGATAAAGATCATCAATACTTGTGGGGCAGAACGTGGAGCGAATGGCATGCAGAAATTCCTTCCCGGGATCAATATCATCTTTGGCTTGTTGGATGAGACGAAAGAGACTCATAAGAAGAACATGGAAGCCTTGCAAAAGATTATGGATGATGGCTTTTTGCTGAGAAGGATCAATATCCGTCAGGCAGCCGTTTTGCCAGGAACATATCTGGAACAGCACGGTGGTAATAAGTTCTGGAAAAAGAATAAATCTTTCTATTGGAAGTGGCGGAACGATATCCGGCAGAAGATCGATTTTCCTATGCTGCAGAGGATTCTGCCTATGGGAACTATTTTGAATGATGTTTACACGGAGATGTATGATGGCAAAACAACCTTCTGTCGGCAATATGGGACATATCCCTTAGTTATCGGCGTGAAAGGAAGATTGCCATTGGGAGAGAAGATATCTGTTAAAGTTACTGGCCATATGTTAAGAAGTATTGTGGGAGAGAAAGTGTGATGTTTTGATATCCCTCCTTTGACTGAGTTAACCCTATGTCTCCTAGCCTACCTTCCCTCTCTTTTTCTTTCTTTTCCCTTTATCTCTAGAATATCCTCATCTTTTAGGGATAGAACTTAGTTCTATAATAGAAATATTTATATAGGTACTTATTTTACTTCTGTTGTAATTTGGGAGATCATCCTCAATAACAAGTAACTCCAATAGTCTTGTTAAATATTTACATTTGAAAAAAAGAGGTGGTGTTAAAGTGTATAAAGACGTTAAAAAAGGGTTATCAAGAAAAAGCTTATTATTCTTATTGGTGGGTGTTCTCTCACTGTCAATCATTGCATTGTTTGTTTATGCATTGCAAAATATTGACGATGCTGATGTTATAGTAAATCTAAACATTTCTGTGGATGGGGTCACTCCCATTTCCAGTGAGATAGTAAATGTAAGTAAGGGTAATCTCATCCTAAATGCTTCAACAACGGCGAATACTACTTCCCCAAATATGACCTTCAGTTTTTTTTACATGCATAATAATTCGCTGGTTAATATCTCCTCGGTTAATTCTACGTTTGGTGGCAGTACTACCAACCAGACCTTTAACATCACCCGTAACTTCTCGTCATTTTTATCAGATGGGTTGTATAATGTCACCGCTAACGGTACTGAGAATGCGGTGAATTCATCATTTATGCACAAAACTCAAAGTGTCTTGCTTGACACCGTCGTGCCAGCGGTGACTAGTCTTGTCACCCCGACCAGTCGGGTGAACTTTACCACCGGTGGAACCGTCCTTTTGAATGTATCTTTGAACAACGGAAGTACGCCTACTGGTGTCAATGTAACGGATATCCATGTAGTATACTTCTCCTTAGATAACGGGAACGGTACGCCAAGAAATTCTACTGCCGTAGCTAATAATGCCTCGTCATATAATGTCAGCGTAGCGGTAACCGGCTTGATCGATAGGAACTATACTGTCACTATCTGGGCAAATGATACGGCAGGCAACCTTAACAATTCCGTAAGCACTACCTTTGTCGTAGATACGGTAGCTCCAAACCAGCCAAATTTGACAAACATCTCTGGAAAGATTGTTGGCATATTGCACCACAATTTAAGTAGTGCTACTCCTAACTTTGTCTGGAATGTCAGTGATAATAACGTCAGCAGCCAGATGTTGTGTAATATCACCATCGATAGCGCTTTAAACGTAAGTAATGTGAGCAGTGCTAACGGCACCAATGTTAACTATACCTTAACGACATCATTGTCAGAAGGGAAGCACAACTGGAGCATAGCCTGTCTGGATGGGGTTAGATTAGTCAGCCCGACCAGTTTACTGCACAATTTCACGGTTGACACCGTCGTGCCAGCGGTGACTAGTGTTGTCTCGCCAAGCGGCGGAGAAAACTTTACAACCGGTGCCACAATTAACTTTAACGTTTCCCTGAACAACGGAAGTACGCCTACTGGTGTCAATGTAACAGACATCCATGCCGTATTCTTCTCCTTGGACAATGGGAATGGTACGTCAAGGAATTATACTGCAGTGGCCACGAATTCCACGCTGTATAATGTAAGTGTTGCTGTATCTGCCTTGCAGGATGGGAACTTTACCGTTACTGTCTATGCAAATGATACGGCGGGAAACTCGAACAACAGCGTTACTGCTGCTTTCCTTGTGGATACGGCAGCTCCAGTTACCAGCAATGTTAATAACAAGTCGATAACTTCAACGACAGCTGTCATCAACTGGACCACCAATGAAAGTACAAATTCATCGGTTACCTATGGTCCGACGACCGCTCTGGGGTCTAATACGGCAAGTGCTATATTCACAACACAGCACGTTATCAGCTTAGGTAGTCTCAGCAGCGCTAGGGTGTATTACTACAACGTTACCACTTGTGACCGAGTGGCCTTATGTAATGTTACTGGGCCATACACCTTTTCAACAGAAGCTGCAAGCTCTTCATCTTCATCTAGTAGTAGTGGTGGTGGTGGTAGCGGCAGCGGATGTGGAACTGGCTATAGTAAAGTAGGTGAAAAATGTGTCAAGAATACTGCTGAAGCAGCAGCAGAAACAACGGCTGAAGCGGATTCAGTTGGATCCACTCCTTCAACATCTTCCGGGTCATCTGGAAGTGCAGGTCAAGAAGCTGCAGTTGAGCAACAACAAGAGCAGGGCTTGCCTGCTCAAGCGGGTGATGAAGCTGCTGACCAAGCTGCTCGTGATGCCTTAGCTGGTAGAGAAGTTGAAGGTGGATTTGCTCAAACACTTAAAGACCTTAGCGGATTATGGATAGCGGCTGTTGTTGTCATAGTCATCGCTGGAGCCTTATTTTTAGTGTATAGGAGCAGGTCTTCACCAAAAGGGTCGTCAAGAAGATAGGTTCTTTTTTTTTCTTTTTTTCTTTTTTAGTGATTTTTTTTGAGTGTTGGATATTATTTCTATTATATTATAAGGAAAGACTTATGGCAAACAAAATTCAAGGAACATATCAGCATTACCGTGGAAAATCTTATGAAGTGATAGGTACGGCACGCCATACCGAAACAAAAGAGGATCTTATTATCTATCGTGGCTTATATGATGACCCAGAATTAGGACAGAAGCCTCTGTTTGCTCGCCCGAAAGATCTCTTTTTTGGTGCCGTCATCGTGAATAGAAAAGTGCTTCCACGATTTAAGAAAGTAGATTAGAAGAGCTGATTTTCAAAGAGAGGAGTCTTTTTTCAATGGTTTCTTTTCCATAACTCCAAAACACAACAATCTTTATATATGGCTCTTTGTCCTCTTTTTCTTTTAGATGAAAAAAAAAGGTGCGCTTATTCTTGAAGATGGCTCTGTTTATCAAGGATATTCTTTTGGGTATCCTATCTCTTCTGCAGGTGAAGTTGTTTTTACGACGGGAATGGTTGGTTATCCTGAATCGTTGACAGATCCCTCTTTTCGAGGGCAGATCTTAGTCTGCACGTATCCCTTGATAGGGAATTATGGTGTTCCTGCAAAAGAACAGCAAGATGGTCTGTTGAAGAACTTTGAGTCGGAAAGAATTCATGTGCAAGGATTGATTGTAGCTGATTATTCGCCAGAGCCTTCTCATTGGAATAGTACACAAAGCTTAGGCTCTTGGTTATCTGAAGAGAAGATTCCTGCGCTGTATGGCATTGACACTCGGGCTTTAACAAAACAGATACGGGAAAAAGGAGTGATGCTGGGAAAAATCATTATAGCTGATGATATCACTAGTAATCTCTTTGGTAATCTCCCTAGCCATATGTCTAGTAATCTCCCTAGCCCTCTTTCTGGGGATATACTTTTTGATGATCCAAATGTCAGGAATCTCGTAGCTGAAGTGAGTACTAAAGAAAAAATAATATATCCTAAAGGTCCGATAAAAATCCTGCTTATCGACTGTGGAGTAAAACATAATATCATTTGTTCTTTTCTAAAAAGAAACGTCACCGTCATTAGAGTTCCTTGGGATTATGATTTCTTTGGAGAAGAGTTTGATGCTTTATTTATTTCCAACGGTCCGGGCGACCCAAAGCAGTGTAAGAAGACTATTGAGAACATCCAAAAGGCCTTCCTTCTAAACAAGCCTATCTTTGGCATTTGTCTTGGATCTCAGCTAGTAGCTTTGGCTGCTGGTGCAGATACATATAAACTAAAATACGGGCACCGTGGACAAAATCAGCCCTGTTTAGAAGTAGGCTCTCCGCGCTGTTATATCACTTCCCAAAACCACGGTTTTGCGGTTGATGAAAAAACGCTTCCAGCCGGATGGAAGCCTTGGTTTGTCAATGCGAATGACCTTACTAATGAGGGGATACGGCATAAAGAGAAACCTTTTTTTTCTGTCCAATTTCATCCCGAAGCCTGTCCCGGACCTACTGACACCTCTTTCCTGTTTGATTTTTTTATCAATACCATTCCAGAGCATAAAAATAAAATAATTGACAGTCAGCGGAGGAACCATGACGAGCAGACCAATGATGAACATATCTTCTCTTAACACATCAATCCGTAAAGTGTTGGTATTAGGAAGCGGTGGCTTAAAGATAGGCCAGGCAGGGGAGTTTGATTATTCCGGTACTCAATGCCTCAAAGCCTTGAAAGAAGAAGGTATTACAACAGTATTGATCAATCCAAATATTGCGACCATTCAGACGTCAGAAGGCATTGCCGATAAAATCTATTTCTTGCCCTTGACTGCTGATATTGTGGAGCGAGTTATTGAGAAAGAGAAGCCTGACGGCATATTGTTATCATTTGGAGGCCAGACCGCATTGAATTGCGGCGTGGAATTGCATGATCGCGGGATTTTAGACAAATATCATATATCTGTTCTCGGCACGAGCGTACAGGCAATTAAAGATACCGAAGACCGTGACCTGTTTGTCAAGAAGCTCGATGAGATAAATATCAAGTCTCCAAAAAGTATTGCCGTGACGGGAATTCCAGAAGCGGTACAAGCTGCTCTGTCATTAGGATATCCTGTCATGATACGAGCAGCATATGCTTTAGGTGGGAGAGGATCAGGAATATGCAATAATGAAGCAGAATTGCTTCCTAAAGTAGCTGAAGCTTTTTCTGCAGCCCGGCAAGTTCTAGTGGAAGAATGCTTGTATGGGTGGAAAGAAATTGAATATGAAGTGGTCAGAGACTCCTTTGACAATTGTATCACCATCTGTAATATGGAGAATATGGATGCTTTAGGTATCCATACTGGGGAGAGTATCGTTGTTGCTCCTTCTCAAACGCTAACCAATAGAGAATATCACTTGCTGAGAGAAATAGCCATCAAGACGATCCGCCATCTTGGCATCGTGGGAGAATGCAACATCCAATATGCATTAGACCCTTCATCAGAAGATTACCGTGTCATTGAAGTGAATGCCCGCCTTTCTCGAAGTTCTGCACTAGCTTCGAAAGCCACTGGCTATCCTTTAGCGTTCATTGCTGCAAAGCTGGCGCTAGGCTATGCCTTGCCGGAACTGCAGAATAAGATAACCAAAAAAACAATGGCCTGCTTTGAGCCTTCTTTAGATTATATCATTGTCAAAGTTCCTCGTTGGGACCTTGATAAATTTAAGAATGTGCATCAAGTCATTGGGACTGAGATGAAATCTGTCGGTGAAGTTATGGCTATCGGGAGGACGTTTGAAGAAGCTTTTCAAAAAGCGCTACGGATGCTGGGGATAGGATTACAGGGGTTAGTACAAAATAATGGTGATGGTCATAGCATAGGTCATAGCATAGATTATAGTATAGACCACACTGGGCAAGAGGCATTAGAAAGAGAATTAAAATATCCTACGCCTACTCGAATCCAGTCCATAGTTTTAGCGTTGCAGAAGGGATGGTCAATACCTCTCATCGCTGACCTGACAAAAATAAATCATTGGTTTTTATCAAAGATAAAAAAAGTGGTTGATGGTGAGCAGGATCTTTTCCAAAGGGATTTGGGAAGAGATTTACTTCTTCAGTCAAAACAATTAGGATTCAGTGATGAGCAGATTGCCAGGATAAAAAAAGTAAAGGAAATAGACATCCGCACTCTTCGGAAGACGTATGGGATTTTTCCGTTTGTCAAGCAAATAGATACCTTGGCAGCAGAATATCCTGCTCAGACAAATTATCTGTATATGACGTATCATGGAATGGAACATGATATTATTCCCGGACCGTCAATCGGTAAGAACAAAAGCATCATCGTTCTGGGAAGCGGCTCTTATCGGATAGGAAGCAGTGTTGAATTTGATTGGTGCTGTGTTAATGCTATATCAACAATAAGGAAAAGCGGTGTTCCAGCGATCATGATCAATTACAATCCAGAAACAGTAAGCACTGATTATGATGTTTGCGATAAGCTTTATTTTGAAGAGCTTTCTCTAGAGCGAGTGTTAGATATCTATGAGTTTGAACAGCCAGAAGGTGTCATCGTTTCGATGGGCGGACAGACACCAAATAATCTGGCTTTGCCGCTGGCTAATTATTCTGTTCCCATCTTAGGTACATCTCCAGTACAGATAGATATGGCAGAAGATCGTCATAAATTTTCTCAACTCCTTGACAGCTTGAATATTGATCAACCTCCCTGGAAGGAGCTGAGTTCTCTGGAAGATGCCACTTCCTTTGCCCAGATGGTGGGTTATCCTGTCCTGATCAGGCCCAGTTATGTGCTCAGTGGAGCGGCGATGAATGTGGTATGGGACGACACTAGCTTACTGAAGTATCTTCAAGAGGCGGTGGAAGTTAACCCTTTACACCCTGTTGTCATCACCAAATTCATTGAGAATTCTAAAGAGATAGAGATTGATGCTGTTGCCAATAAAGGAGAGATTGTTATTTATGCTATCACCGAACACATTGAAAATGCCGGCATCCACTCTGGTGATGCTACGTTGATGCTTCCTGCTCAGAGGCTGTACATTGAAACAATCCGGCAGGTGAAGCGGATCAGCAAAAAGATAGCTAAAGCTCTCGGGATCACCGGCCCGTTTAATATTCAGTTCCTTGCCTATAAAAATCATGTGAAGGTCATCGAATGCAATCTTCGTGCTTCACGAAGTTTCCCTTTTTGCTCCAAGGTCTTTAACCATAATTTTGTGGATTATGCTACCCGGGCTATTCTTGGCCAAGATGTTCCAGCATTAGAAAAATCATCGTTGGATCTTGACTTTGTGGGGGTGAAGGCAGCACAATTTAGCTATTCCCGGCTGAAAGGAGCTGACCCAATATTAGGGGTAGAAATGGCCTCAACGGGAGAAGTTGCCTGCTTAGGATTAGAGGTGAATGATGCTTTCCTCAAGGCTTTCCTCTCTGCGGGATTCAAGATTCCAAAGAAGAACATCCTGTTGTCGACTGGCCCGATCGAGAGCAAGGCAGAATTCTTAGAAAGCGCCAGAAAATTATCCATTATGGGATATCACCTATTTTCCTCGACAGGTACTGCAGCATTCTTAAGGGAAAATAATATTCCTGTTCAGCCGCTTCATTGGCCTTTAGAACAAGAAAGCCCGAATATTATGGAGTATCTGAAAGGTGGAAAGATGGATATGATCATCAACATCCCTAAAAATAATTTATCTTCCGAATTGACCAATGGTTATCTTATTCGAAGGACCGCGGTTGATTTTGATATTCCCCTCATTACAGATATCAAGATTGCCAAGCAGATGGTCGATGCCTTAGAATATTACCATCAGCATGGTCTGGAGATCAAAGCTTGGGATGAGTATTAGTAATCGATGCTTTAGTCATAATGGCGATACTCTATCAAAAAACCAGAAAATAATATAAACTATCTGATATTTAATAGTATTATGGGGGTACTTTATCAAGCTACAAAAAATATATCATTCTCTTTGTTGCGGGGGTTATGTCCAACGGACTTAGGAGAGCTTCTAGATAAGGCAAAACGATTATCTGATGAGGGATGCCTTATTGAAAGGGTTGATGTGGTTCCCCAAGTTGTTGAGAGCAGCTATCAGAACAATATATTTTGGATTGTTCCAACGAGTATTGAATATTTCTTAACTTTTAGAATGCTTATTGAATATAGGCCCGATGTCGTTCTTCGCGAACCAGCAGGTGTTCATCTTCTAAGTTATGATATTGGTGATATTGCAGAGACGGAGGCAAGACTGATGAGAAAAGCAAATGATGCCGCTCTAAGGATTGGAAAGGAGGGATTCAATTCGAGAGTAGTTGAAGATTGGGAGCGTCCTGCGATGGAAAGGTATGATGATTATTTAAGGAAATAAGCTGGTGTTGTTCTCAGATATAATCCTTTATCCTCTTATGGATCTCTTCATGCACCAGCCATAAAACTAAGATAATTGCATCAATACTTGCGGCATAAGCATGGATGCCCCATTTCGGGCAGAAGTTTGGTGCAAAACTTAGCGGCCAGAAGAATGTTTTATACCCTCCATAAAGGCAATCGAGGAATAGGTGGAAAAACCAGCCGAAGGAGATGACAAACAGTATCTTTGCCCATTTTTTTTTCTGAGAGTTATAGAGGATTATTCCCATCCCTAAAAATAATAGTGGAAAGAATAACGAGTGAGTAAAAGCGCCATGAAGATCTGCAGAAGCTCCTGTCAAAAAATTATAGACCCAGCTGAGTGGTATGTCGATGTCTGGAAACAATCCGGCAATCCCTCCGATGATCAGCAGATATTTTGGAAATTGACGTTTGCCAAAGGCATAATGCCTAAACAGATCTAATACCACTATTGTTACAATAACATGAGTTACCGCTAAAGCCATGATTGGGGGATTATTATGTGGGATATAAAGGTTGTTATGGTCAAGCTGTGGCTATCAATGTTCTCTTTTGCGTGGGTGAGCGAAGCGAATTCCGGACTCTCCTTTCAGTTCTAGGAGAACTGTTGTGGACCTGCCGGGACTTTCACCAGATGACACGATTTCGACGAAGCGTAGCGAAGTCTCCACCTTTCAGATGCATGAAATAGGAAAACTATCCCATTTCAGCACCGAAAACAAATCTTTGTTGGTTTTCTTGTGGCGTGACATCTGTTTTGAACCCGGAGCTTCAACCTTGCGAAGGTTGCGTCATAGCCGTTGGACCACAGGCCCTTTCACGACTAAAAACAAGACTTTATTTTAAATCTATTGGGAGAATCACTTATGATACGGCTCATTCTTCATGATGGTACATGCGCGATACATCTGCTCCAGAAAAACAACTCTGGCCAACTCATTAGGAAAGGTCATCTTCGACAAAGAAATCCTCAACAGGCCTTTCTGCAAAACCTCTTTAGAAAACCCTTCTGCCGGACCAAGAATAAAGGTAATATTTTTTTCTTCCATCATCTTTTTCTGAAGGTATTTGCTAAATTCCACGGATGAAAACTCTTGCCCGTGCTCATCAAGAAGAATACAGTTTTGCAGATCATAAGGTAACGCTGAGCGTTCAATATATTCTACCGAAGCATATTTCTTTAAGCGAAGCAAGTACTCTTGAGCTTTTTCTCTGTAGAAAGGATCCTTTATTTTTCCTATTCCTATCACTCGGATCATGGTAGCAGCAAAAAATGGACCTGTCGGGAATCGAACCCGAATCACACCGCTGCCAGCGGTGTATAATAGCCGTTATACGACAGGCCCGTGGTTTGTTTCAGGGAAGGGGATATTATTTAAACCTTGCTGTGTCCAAAATCTTAATAAAGATAGGGATAATCCACTTGCTATGAAAGAGGTTATTCGAACAGAGATCCTATATGATTTGACGAATGCTCGACAGATTCTTCAGCAAGAAGATCCTCAGGATGTTACAGAGCTTAAAGAGCTTAGCGATCATGCTATCGATGACGTTGCTGCCCATAAGGACCTTGATCTAGTGGCCATAACTGTTCTAATCTATTCACTGTATAAGATAGGTCCCTGTATTTTGGGAAAGAATAGGTCGGAGTTACTGAAAGGATTAACGTTGGCTATCGAGTCCTTGCAGCAATATCAATTTGGGAGATATAATTCTGCCGTCAAAGGTGTTTATGCCATCGTCCAAAAGTGCAACGTTAAAGTTAAAGAACACCTTGATGATATCATGCATGCCGCTAAAGTAAAGAAAGGGGCTGTGCTGCTTGGCAAGGGTCTGTCTATCGGCCAGGCAGCTGGACTGATGGGGTTGTCGAATTGGGACTTGCAGGTCTATGCTGGGAAAACAACGGCAATATCCGAGCATAAGGAAAATATTCCTGTTGACAAGAGGCTCAAGATTGCTTTTCAATTGTTTGGAATCCCTATAGTGAGGAGCAAAAGATGAAAAAATCGCTCTTTTTTGATACTGGCCCTCTTATCTCTTTGACATTATCAAGGCTGCTCTGGATCTTACCAAAACTGAAGGAGCATTTTAATGGCCATTTTTATATCACTCCTGCTGTCAAAAGAGAGCTTATTGAGCGTCCTTTAACTATTAAGCGCTTTAGTTTTGAAGCTCTGCAGGCATTAAAGCTGATAAGAGAAGGGGTATTGGAAGTATACGATGAAGTACCTCAACAGAAAGCGAAGGAGCTGACAGCACTGGCAAACCAGTCGTTTTCTGCCGGAAATAAGACTATTGATGTCATGCAGTCTGGAGAGATGGAATCAATTTCGTCTGCACTAGTAGAGGAATCAACGCTCGTTACAGACGAGAGAACGTTACGCTTGTTTGTCGAAAGTCCAGGTGAGTTACAGAAATTATTGGAGATGCGGTTCAAGAAGAAGATAACTTCTGACTCAGATTCTATTCGCTCATTCAGCCAGCAGCTGAAAGGTGTTCCCATCATCAGGTCGATAGAGTTAGTAAGTGTCGCTTATTCTCTCGGCTTATTGGATGAGTATGTCCCCGAACAGAAAAAAGGCCGTGATCTTCTTGTCGATTCTGTATTCTGGACGGTAAAATACAACGGCTGCGCTGTGACGGAGCAGGAGATCGAGGAGATCAAGAGATTGCTGCTGAAGAAGTAATTTTTATGATACTCCATTAGAAGTGATCGTTTGAGGGATAAACATCCTGCACCTCTCACTACCACAATTACATCTCATCCCTAAATGAGGAATATCCTCTTTGTTATAATCGATGGTAATTTCTTCCACCTTTTGAATATCTTGCAGAGCAATATTCTTCCCATCAATAAAAGTAGTATTGGGCATACAGGAATGGTTAAGGAATCGGGAGGGGGATACGAGAAGAATACCTCTCTTCACAAATTTTCTTTCTCCTGAAGGTAGCTCTTTTTTTTCTTCTTCACCAAGGGAAATGCGGCAAGGCTCCCAGGTCATCACTACATCCCCCCTCTTGAAAGGACTATCTGCAAATACTCCTTTCCCTTCAATGAGGGATGGCTTAATGGTCAAGTTGTTCATTGTTTAAAGCAGAGTAGATCATTTCTCGCCATTATTCAATATCTAAACCTTTATAAAAATTGTTTGTTTTATTCTGCTTATGGAAGTTGAAATTGATTTACAGAAGTCCGTAGATGAGAATGCGGGGATATACTTTGATCTTGCCAAGAAAGCTAAGAAAAAAGTGCAGGGAGCACAAGAAGCTCTAAAGGACAGCAGGAAAAAGCTGCAAGAGCTTCTGGGAAAAGAAGAGCAGTTCTGGGAAGAAGAGAAGAAAAAAGAAGAGAAAAAGGATCGGAAGACAGAATGGTACGAAAAATTCCATTGGTTCTTCTCTTCAGAAGGATTCTTATGCATCGGCGGGAAAGATGCTACATCGAACGAGATGGTCATCAAGAAGCATCTTGATCCAGATGATCTTGTCTTCCATACCGATATGGCAGGAAGCCCATTTTTTGTTGTGAAGCATGGCCAGAAGGCAGGTGAGAAAACACGTCAGGAGACAGCACAGGCTGTTGCTATGTATTCGCGGGCTTGGAAGCTTGGCCATCAGACTGCCGATGTGTTTTACGTTTTACCTGAACAAGTGACTAAAGAAGCTAAAGCCGGTGAGCATCTGGGCAAAGGAAGTTTTATGATCATAGGGAAGACCAGTTATATTTACCCTAAATTAGAGTGCGCTATTGGCCTCGTTGCCATTGAACAGAAGGAAAGTGTACCCATCCATCAAATCATCGGTGGCCCTATCTCTGCAGTAGAGCATCAGACAAAGAATTATCTCCTGGTCATTCCTGGAAGGGAAAAGAAAAGCAGCCTGGCGAAGAAAATTAGATCAAAGCTGAAAGGTGGGGAACTGGACGATATCATCAAATTTCTTCCGGCTGGTGGTGGAGAGGTGAAGAGATGAACAGAGGAGAGAAGATTCATAGTGCTTTTGTGAAGGTAGTTCACAGTATCGTTAATAAGGCGATGATTATTCTAGGCTATCTTAAGCTCAATGAGGGATATCGAGAACAGTTTGTCCACGTTTTGCAGAAAAGGAGAACCGCAATTCTTGTTCTTTTAGACTTAGCAGAGAAGGCCGAAGGGAGCGGATACTTTGCTGGAGAAAAAGGAAGACTGGAAAAAGAATTTGTAGTATTCTTTTATGAGTTGGGCCAGCGGAATATAGAAAAAGCCTGGGCTGCTGGAGATATCCTTATCCTTCACCTCCATGCTGTTCAAACGGAGATGAAAGTCCGGCTGGGTGTTATGGAGGAAAGGCCTCATAAGTCTGCCCTGAAGTTAATAGAGGAAGAACGGGGATTTAGAGGAGGAAACAGGGCAGCCTGATGTTTCAAAAATATCTCCCTGGCTCATTGCCTTAGTCCAGGATGGTATTATTCCTGGAAAGATCGATTGAAATTCTTACTGCTCGACTACTGTTAATAGTTCAGATTATGGCAGATATACTAATTATATACTAATTTCTGGAGAAAGGGGATATGACGCTTTCATCAGAGATGAAAGTTGCTCTTCAGCAGATTGAAGAAGCACGATGGTAAATTTGCGCTAAGTTTTTTAAAGGGAGTGTGATTTAACTTCCAGAGATGCCCCTGTAGTCTAGCCTGGCACCTTTTACAAAGCTGCACCAAATGGCGGGTTTTCAGCCCACCACGAGTATAAGCTTTGCTGGAAGTTGGGTATATAGGACACGAGCTTGCGGTACGAGAGAACTTCAGTTTTCGGGAGTTTCCGTTGGAAACAGCTTGGAGCCGGAGTTCAAACAGATCTCCCCTATCTGGCTGGGGGATTCGCGGTCATTCGCAATCCCGCTCATAAGGTTTGGGAATCTCTGAAAGTCTCCGCAGGGGCGTCTTTTCTTTCTTTCAGAGGAGGGATTTCGTAATATTTATTAACAAACTATTTTTGATGAGGATGATGGACACTTATACTGAAGAAGCAGCCAGATTAAAAGAGGATACTAAGATCTCCTGCATCATCCCTGCCTGGAATGAAGGGGAGAGAATTTCTGCAGTCTTAGATGCTATCCATAACTATCCTTTGTTCGATGAGATCATTGTTATCGATGATGGGTCCGTTGACGCTACCTTTTTAGTTGTAGAAAAGTATTCAAAGGTTAAGCTACTTCGGCATGATCAGAACAAGGGAAAGGCTGCTGCTATTCTAACAGGAATGAAGCATTCTTCAGGAAACATCATCGTCCTTCTGGATTCAGATCTTATTGGCTTGAATCATGAAAATATCTCCAGGATGATCTATCTGGTCATCAATAAAGAGTATGATCTGACCATCCTTGACCGTGCTGGAGATCGTTCTGCAATCTGGGGTTGGACGAATTGCGCAAGGTTCTTTGGCGGAGAGAGGTGCTTCTGGAAGAAAGATTTTTTAGAGATTGGCATTCCTGAGCGAAGCAGGTATTTGCTGGAGATCATGATGAATCTCCATTATATCAATAGAAATAAGAAGATAAGAAATATCTATTGTGACAACTTATATACCGTTCATCAATACCAGAAGTTTGGCCTGTGGAAAGGGTATTATAACTATTTCAGGATGTCTGTTCGTATCGTTAAGAAGGCAACCATCCCCGGCTTTATCAAGCAGATAAGGATGATCGAAGATGATCACCGTTACTTTATGGAATACAGGAATCTTATCAATAGGCTAAACATTGGCAATTATCACTCTCTCAAGGAAAGATTTGCTATTCTCTCTCGGATAGGAAGTTTACAGAAAAAATTTACCTTCGACCTTGACCTGAGGGAGAAGATCCCAAGGTGGAAAGAATTTCAGGAGAGCATTGAAGGATTCAAAAAGAACAGCATGGAAAAATATACTGCTGTAAAAGAGAAAGCTTCATTGACATCACATAAGGTTGTTAGTTATTTTAACAGATAGATGAGATAGATGATTGGTGAAGGGAACATATGGCGTTTCGAGCGAAAAAAGTATATGGTCAAAGCAAGCAGGACTCTTGCGCTTTTTGTGGTTCCATAGCTACGCAGACGACAGAAGCAGGGGTATTGGTTTGCCGCCATCATCGAGAAGCAAAATTAGACGAGATCAAGTGCACCTGCGGCTCTTGGCTGGAGCAGAAATCAGGAAAGTTTGGCCCCTATTTCCGTTGCACCAACTGCGGGAATATCGGTTTCAACAAGGCTATGGAAATGAAGGCGCTGATGCCTGCCACAAAGAATGAAAAGAAACCATCGTCTTTTTCCTTGCCAAATCCTCTTTCAATGCCAAAACAATCTCTCCAGAAAGAAGAGGCTTTTGAAGACCGAGAGAAGAGAATCCGGCGTGAAGAACGGAGAGGCACAGAAACGACGATTACCTCTGATGACGTAGAGTATTTTGATTAGGGATTCTTAACCTATTTTCTATCTCTCATTTGGAGCATTCTACGAATAAACACTACATCTATCTGGCTCCCACAGCAATTTACGTTTTTGCATCCGTTGTGCACCTTCGGTAGCACTATCAAGCACAAACGCCATTATCCATAAACACTAAATCTATCTGGCTCACACATGATGACCATCAGCATATTTTGATTGAAATCCTTACTTTTCCTCAACGTTTCCAAATCCGTTTCAGAAGCTAAACAGCTCTTGTAAGGATGAGAATGGAGCATAATTAAAGTATCTTCATGACAGGGCTCAAATGAAACGTGATTGAATACTGCCGTTTGTTCTGGTAAGTATAATGAAGAGATAAGGTATCTATCTTCCCGTTTCTCTCCTATTAAGCAAGCGCTGAATTCCACCTTTTGTTCACGTGAATAGATGCCTGATAACTGTCTTTGCGTTTCTCCCTTGAAAATAATGGTGAAGTTCTCTAAGATTATTTTGTTTCCCTGCCAAGGGATTGATTCCAATTGGCCTTTGATAATATCAGAGATGGGGTAAGAGACAACTATCAACGAAACAATTAAGAGAGAAAGAATGACCCCGCCAATGATGATAGCTACCTTCCTTAGTCTTGATTTTTTCTTATCCGAAGGATCATAAACTTCTTTATCTTGTTCTCTTTCCAGCTCTTCAAAGTCTTCTAGAATATCCATTCACATATTTCCTATCATCTTCTTTCCAAACCCTGAACAGCTTACTAATGCAGCACCATCCATCTGCCGCTCAAGATCATAGGTGACAAACTTCTGCTGGATCGTTTTCTCCATAGCCATAACTATCAACTCCGCTGCTTCTTTCCACCCTAGATATTCCAGCATCATCACTCCAGATAAAATGATGCTTCCAGGATTCACCTTATCTTGTCCGGCATATTTTGGAGCAGTGCCATGCGTCGCTTCGAAGACCGCCATTCCTGTATCATAATTGATATTTGCACCCGGCGCTATACCTAAGCCCCCTACTTGAGCAGCACAGGCGTCAGAGAGATAATCCCCATTAAGATTCGTCGTAGCTAGAACATCGTATTCTTCTGGGCGAAGTAATAACTGCTGGAACATCGAGTCGGCAATTCTATCGTTTAAAATAATCTTTCCGTTCTTATTCCCTTCATCTGTTTCTTTAATTATTTCTGGAAATTCTTTTCCAACTTCATATCCCCATTCCTTAAATGCTCCTTCCGTAAATTTCATGATGTTTCCTTTGTGCACTAAGGTTACTGATTTTCTTTTGTTAGCAATGGCATAACGGATTGCTGCCTGAACTAATCTCTTACTCCCAAAAACAGAAATGGGCTTGATCCCTATCCCTGAATTTTCCCTGATTGATGATCCCATCTCTTGTACTAAGAACTGCTGTACTTTTTTTACGTCAGCTGAACCTTGCTTCCACTCGATACCTGCATAGACATCCTCTGTATTTTCCCTGAAAATAACCACATCCAGCTTCTCCGGATGTTTCATAGGATTTGGCACGCCGGGAAAGTACCGTACTGGTCGAACACAGGCATAGAGGTCTAATCTCTGTCGGAGAGTGACGTTCAAGCTGCGGTGTCCTCCTCCTACCGGCGTTTCCAAAGGACCTTTCAGTACAACCTTCAGATCTTTAATATGCTGTAACGCCTCTTGTGACAATAATTCTTTTCCTTGTGCAACAGCTTTTTCTCCAACGACAATCTCTTGCCATTCAATCTTTTTTTTGCCAGAATATGCTTTTTGAACAGCAGCATTCAAAACAGTGATAGCAACAGGAGTGATATCTACCCCTATCCCATCACCGATGATATATCCCACTTTTTTTATTTCCATAGCTTTAGTTGAGGGGTGAAATTGTCTTTATAAGTATTGTTAAATGAAAAACTAAACTCCATCAAGATTCTCTCATCCGCACGTATTTAGTTCTATAAAGAGAATAGTGGCAGGTCGTAAAATCCAGCCTGACTTTAAGGGTAAAGCAATGATTGAGCGTTGTTTTAAGCTAAACGTCAGGCAAGTAATCTTATCTTACGATGCTTTTAATGGATTTTACCTCTTGACCAAGCCACTATTTTCACCGAACTAAATACGTTCTCTCATCCTCAAAATTTATATATCGGCTATTTTCTATTCTTCTCATGTCTTTTCTTGACAAAAAAGAGATCGAACTGTTCTATCAGGACTATTCTTTGGCTATCAGACAATGCAGAGAAAAACGAGGTCATCCCTTAACCTTTACTGAAAAGATCTTTTTTGCTCATACCCTTGATCCAGTTGCCATGGACTCTGAACAAAAATCAGCGATAAGAGGGACGACAGATCTCCTTCTTCAAGTTGACAGGATAGCTATGCAAGACGCTACAGCACAGATGGCCATCCTTCAGTTCATGAACACCGGAAGATCTGCCGTTGCCGTTCCAACGACGGTCCATTGCGATCATCTGATTCAAGCATTCGCCGGAGCAGATCAGGACTTGAGGGATGCACAAGTAGAAAATCACGAAGTGTATCAGTTCCTCAAGAGCGCTGCCAACAAGTATAGCATGGGCTTCTGGAAGCCTGGCTCTGGCATTATTCATCAAGTTATCTTAGAGAATTATGCTGTTCCTGGACAGCTGATGATCGGGACAGATTCTCATACTCCCAATGCAGGAGGATTAGCCATGGCCGCTATAGGTGTAGGGGGAACAGATGCCGTTGACGTCATGGCTGGCGAGCGTTGGCCGGGAAAGATGCCTAAAATTATCGGCGTCCATCTGAAAGGCTCATTATCTGGCTGGACGGCGCCAAAAGATATCATCCTCAAGCTGGCAGAACTATTAACTGTTAAAGGCGGAACAGGCTGTGTTATTGAATATTTTGGTGAGGGATTAGCATCGATCAGCGCTACCGGAAGGGCAACGATAGCCAATATGGGTGCGGAAGTAGGAGCAACAACTTCTTTATTCCCTTACGATGAAAAAACCAGCGCTTATCTTCAAGCAACACAGCGATCATTTATTGCTAAATTCGCTGATAGTATCCAGCAGGATCTGCAGGCTGATCAAGAAGTCTATCAAAATCCAATGCTCTATTTCGATGAGCTGATCGTTCTTGATCTCTCTTCGCTGCAACCCCAGATTGTCGGACCGCATACGCCTGATCTGGGAAGAGATATTCACAAACTAGCGAAAGAAGCGCGAGAACAAGGTTGGCCTTTGGAATTGAGTAGCTGCCTTATTGGCAGCTGTACTAACTCTTCGTATGAAGACCTTTCAAAGGCGTATGATATTGCCATGCAGGCCTATGAACATGGAATGAAGGTGAAAGTTCCGCTTCTGATCACTCCAGGATCAAGCCAGATTTATCAGACTATACAAGAAGAAGGCTGGTTAAATATCTTTGAAGCTGTTGGCGGAAAAGTTCTGGCGAATGCCTGTGGCCCCTGTATTGGGCAATGGAAGCGGGAGCAAACCGGAAAAAACAGTATTCTCTCCTCATTTAATAGAAATTTTAAGAAGCGGAATGACGGAAATCCCGAGACGCATTCCTTTATCGGCTCACCGGAGATCGTCACTGCTCTTGCTTTTTCAGGGCGATTAGACTTTAATCCTTTGACGGATGCGTTGGAGGGATACCTCTTTTCTGCTCCTCACGGAAGGGAACTTCCAAAGCGCTTTGCCTTCTCTTCAGATGGCTACCTTGCTCCGAATGGAGAAGGCAACATTCTGATCGACAAAAGCAGCGAGCGTTTGGCATTGATGGAACCCTTTACTTCCTGGCAGGAGAATGATTTTAAGAAGCTGCTTGTCCTGCTAAAAGCTAAAGGAAAATGCACTACTGATCATATTTCTCCGGCAGGAAAATGGTTGGCCTATCGTGGTCATCTTGATAAAATATCTGACAATCTGTTTTCAGGTGCAGTCAATACTTTTTCGGATAGTGTTGGGAAGGGAAGAAATAAGTTAACAGGAGATATTCAGGATTTTAGCAGGATTGCTCGTGAGTATAAAGCTCAGAAGAGAGGTTGGATCGTTGTAGGAGATGAAAATTATGGTGAAGGTTCATCAAGAGAACATGCTGCCATGGAGCCAAGATATCTTGGCTGCCGTGCCGTTATAGCTAAAAGCTTTGCCCGGATTGCGGAAACGAATCTGAAGAGGCAAGGTATTCTGCCCTTGTGGTTCGTCGATAAAGCGGATTATGAAAAGATCTTGGAAGATGACATGATTACGATCGATGATATTTCATTAGAAGCAGGAAATGATCTTTATCTCCATATCCAGCATGCTGATGGTTCTATCGAGGCAATACCATGTCGTCATACATTCTCTGCTCAAGAAATGGAGTGGTTTACGGCAGGAAGTGCCTTGGAATGGCTGAAGAGGGGAAGTGGGAAAGGCTGAAGAGAAAACTAAACCAAGAGCTTAGACTAATGTTTGCTTGTAAAGTAGGGATCAATCGTTCTTGCTACCTGTTTTACTAATGCCTCAAATTAAGATGTAGGCATTTGATATTCAACAACTCTTTCCATGAAGGCAAGGGCGTCTTGCCAGTTATTAATGTTTAATTAATGTTTATAGACTTAAAAAAATACACGACCAAAAAAACAATAAAAAGATTTGTGTATTCCTCCTTAGTTACTACCTTGCAGCTTTGCTATGTCTGTTCAGGATTGATAGAGTTTAGCTTTAACTCCTTTCACTTTATCCTGAACATAATCGTCTTTGATAACGTCTTTAATAAAATCGCCTAGTTGAGAATGCTCTACTTGTATCGTTGCATAGATCTTGCCATCTTTGACAAACGTCTGCTTATTCTTTTTCTTGAACTCCTGTACATGTTCTGGAAGCGTCAGCGGAGGCCCGTTTCTAACAAGTGTTGCCGGCAATTCCTTCTGATCAAGAACAAAATACATTATATTCTCTTCCCAAAGCGCTTTGCTTACGCCAAATGGTGCTAGCTTCTGCTGAAGGAAATGAAATACCTTCAGCACTTTCCCTCCGATGACATCTTTCTTCCCAGCTAATGGCTCGATAGTGATTAGCAGAAGATTCTTCTTCCCCTGTAATTTTTTGAGATCAACTTCTTCCTTAAAAAAGAACTTTTCAGAATGATGCTGGAGATATTCCTTCGCCTTTTTCCTAAACAGCTGATATTTTTCTTCAGACAACGCAGCAGCAGCATTTCTCATCTTATCAACAGGATCAACAACAATAATAGGGGAGTTTTGCTTTGACTTATTGAGATGAAACAAGGCCGTGTTCTTGGGGTAATATTTTGCTGGATCAATAACCTCTTTCACTTTCCAGTTGAGGCTTGCTTTCAGTACTTTCTCAAATGTTCCATAATGACCTATCAAAATTTCCAAGACATAACCTGAAAATCCCCCAATATGCGATTCTGCCCCATACGCTCCTTGAGCTTTGCAGAATTGCTTCAACAGCAAGACGTCATCTTTCTTCTGGACATTTTTTTTAACCCAAATAGCATGCAATGGCGAGATATCGGTAATGTTTTTTGCATCTTCCGCTTTCTTGATCTTGAGAATCGGGACTATTTCAAACATGATCCTCTCATATTCCATCTGAAAATAATCCCTGCTGCCATGGAGCTTGCTTATCTTTTTCTTTGGAAACGCTTTCTTCAGTTGCCGTTCCAAAAGTTCAGATACATCTGCTGATCTCTCTTTAAATTCCTTATAATCAAATCTTACAAAAATATCCACGTCATGGCTTGACTTTAGCCACGTCCCTTTTGCTCCGCTTCCTCCCAAGATCGCTTCTGCTTTCTTGAGGTTTTTGTTTACTATCTTTAGAAACGATTCCACTACTGCTGCTGTTTTCTTTATCTCTTCCGGACGGGGTTTGATTTTGCTTAAAATATTCTGCATAAGCATAGTAAATGAAACAGTTATTTAAATGTTCAGGTTGGTGCTGAGTATACTGTTTAACCAGAAGAAGCTCTCTCAAATCTTCTTAAATTCCATCTCCAAAAATTTCTCTCCACGCTTCACTTCCCTAATGCCTTCGATAAGGAGCTCTTTTATCTTATTCTTGAAGATCAAGATCAGCAGTAGGAAACTGACAAGTGTGGAAATGGCAATAAGAGGAAAACTAACGATTCCTGAGGATAATTCAGAGCCAAACATGGTGAGAATAGTCATCTGAACAATAAATCCAGTAGTAGATATGATATTAAAGTTACGGAAAGAGATTGTAGTTAGCCCTGCACCGAAGCTGACGAGGTCATTGGGGAAGATGGGGGTAATCCTTGCTAAAAAAAGTCCCCAGTTTTTCCGCTGTCTAAATAACAGGTGAAAGTGGACAATTTCTTTTTTGTTAAATATCTTTAAAGCGAGGTTCTTCCCATATTTTCTACTGATCAAAAAGATGAGGGCTGATCCGATGAAGGATCCCATGAGGCTGTACAACAGTCCTAGCCATGGCCCAAAGATAAATCCTGCTACAATAGTGGTGATTTGTGAAGGGATCAAGGAGAGTGTTGTCTGGAATGCTTGAAGGATGATGATGCCGATAGGGGCTAAGATTCCAAATCCCTGGATAAAATATTTCAGCGAGGAAGGATCAGCTAAATATTTCTGTACTACTTCTGAGGTTGTTGTCAAGTAATAGACGAGGAGTACTGCCCCGACAATCACCAGATATTTCAATCGATGAAGATGCGGGTTCATGAGGGAAGGATTGTTTATAGTTATATAAAACAATATGTTTTCCGATATGTTTTCTGCTAGGGAGTGCAGCAATACTGCCGGAGAGCACAACAATATTTTTAAAGGATGGTTCTCTTTTAACAATAATGACCAAGAGATGCATCATCTGCAATGCCGAAGCGGTCTTCAAGATCAAAGATACTTCTGATTATTACTGTAAAGATTGCGCTCAGGACAATTTTTCAGACGTAAGCATGCTCATGTCCGTCGAGGAAGAAGCGCAAAAGCTAAAGCAATATCTTCAAGAGAAGATGGAAGATGTGCAGAAAGATGAAGAAGAGCTTGACCAGTTCATTTCAGAGAAAGGGAAGAAAGGCGGCTCTGTTTCCGCTGGAAACGGCGATGATGAAGACCATGATGAAGATGATGACCATGATGAAAATAGGAAACATTAGCACTTCTCGCACAGAACTTATTGATATCCTCAAGGCCTGGCTGGCTATTTCCTTAGCGTTTGCTTTCGTCTACGCTAACGTCAATCTCTTTAACGGCGCTTTAGGTTTATTCAGCATCAACTTCCTGAAGATGTTTTTAATCTCCTTAGGCACCGCAGGTATCGGCTTCTTACTGCATGAGCTGGGGCATAAGGTTGTGGCCCAGCGTTATGGCTGCGCTGCTGAATTTCGTGCTTTTGACCAGATGTTATACTTGGCTGTGGGCTTGGCTTTCCTTGTAGGATTTATCTTTGCCGCTCCCGGTGCTGTGATGATTCACGGGATGATTACCAGGAAAGAGAATGGGATCATCAGCTTAGCTGGTCCTTTAGTCAATTATATCTTGGCGATGATCTTCCTAGGGCTTTTGTCTCTGTTTCCTAACTTCAGCTTTATCTTTCAGATAGGATTCTTCATCAACCTCTGGCTGGGATTATTTAACATGATCCCTTTTGGCAATTTTGATGGGATCAAGATATTCCATTGGAATAAAGTGATCTGGGGAATGATGGTTGCGTTTGGTGTTTATTTCTTGTTTGTCTTTTGATCATTGATCTTTGATACCACCTAACATTCATTTTTCTCCCATAATCTTTATTAATAATCGCTTTACCTAGAGAATTATGGTCACACCTCCTCCAGAAATGCCTTCTGTGGAAGACGTCTCGAGAGTAATCTATCAGACAGCTTTCTATGATCATCTTCTTGCTTTGCCCGTTGGAAATACGCTGCAAGCTATAAGAGATTTAAAGCTAGAACGACTCTTACCGTTGTATTTTGATTTTGAGCGCGGCAGAGTTGCCGATCCTCAAGCTTTTGATGCTCAGGTACGATCAGAATGCCTGGACAATCACTTGACTCCTCAAGCTGTTTTAGAGCGTCTTCAAAGAGAAAGAAGAGAGCTTTCTCGACCTTCACTAGACCCCTTTGAAGAGTTGAATTACCGCCTCATCAACGAAGTTTTAAGCATATCTTCGGCAGGAGATGTCAGCCCATTGGCTTACAAAGTTGCAACCGGAAGGATTTCAACAGAGACAGGCATTGAAGTATTAAGTAACCTCTATTTTGATGTTCGCCAGGAAATAACGGGAAAAGAAGAGCATACCTTTCATGCTTTGATTCAAGCTCAAGTTCTTTCAGAGCATCGTCGTTTCATTGACCAGCTCCCTGTTTTAGAAGAATTTCTTGGAGGAAGAAGACAAGCTTCGGAGGATTCTGCTTTGGAAGATGCCCTCTCTCTTGCTCGATATGGGCCAAATGGAATGCTCCTTCTGCCGCAAAAAAGTAGCTCGTAGGCGTTACACTCTCTCGTTCTCGTCGTAGAACACCGAAATGTTTATATACTTCTTTTCGTTGCTTTATAAATTGCAGGTGTTTTTCAAAGTTGTAGAAGACTTGTAGGCTTTAACACCCCATGCAAGTTTTCTAAAAAAGAGAGTGAGGGAATAGTTCTTTCTAAGCTCTCTTCAAAAAAAAGAAGGTGGTAAAACTGAAGCAAAACGTCTTCCAAGAGGTTAAGAAGTTTAAGATACAGCGGTGTTGTAAAGGGTGTGGTAAGAGAATTGTTGTGGAGAATGCCAACAGATATTACTGTACCGACTGCCGTGGGTACTAAATTTTTCTTTATTTTTTTTATTTTTACTTCCATCTTGATGCTTTTCAAGATGTGCTCTTATCTAAACAAATCTAAGAATTTCTGCCAGAAGCTTCTTCCTGCGATGTTTTCTTCCGGATAAGCGCTTGGCTGCTGCACGCCTGGCTCATCTGCTGGCTCTGCAACTTGCTCTACAATAGGAGCTATTTGAGCGGTTGTTTTCTCTACAGTTGGCTGCATCGTCTTTTTCCCGATGACTACATCCCCTACGTCGTCAATGCTAGCCGAGTAATAATAATACGCTCCTTCATGCTCCGTCAGAGTTGTCGCCACTTCTTTATTATCAAGGTAAAGCTTAACCTCATTTGCCTTTATCCCTTTTGCAGCAAGGTCTTCATCTTTTATTTTTAGGGTTAAATCTATCTTACTGGGAACTACTCCTTCTACAGATATAGCTACTTCGGAAAGAGACTGGCCATTAAATAAGATCTGTGGATTTTCCTTGAAGATTATCTTCCCACGATTGACATCTTCTTTAACGAATGTTGTAGCTGTTTTGATGTGGCCGACATTCACTTCAAACATGATGCTGTCGCCACCTTTGATGAAAGCTATCGGCTGAACAGTAGCATGGCCGGTAAGCGATTGTTGGCTGCTTAGGCTGAGAATAACAACGACAGATACCAAGAAAACCAATAATAATGATAGCCAGAATGGTTTATGCTTCAATGTATGAGGATGATGTGCAGCTAGTCTCGTCACCTTCTTTTTCCTTGTCATGATGGTATCAAGTCGTAAAGGTATATAAAGTTAACTTCTAGCTTCCGACATATTTTTGAAAAGAAAAAAGGTGGGGCTGGAGGGACTTTCAGCAGTAACCTATTTTCCGCGGTGAGCTTTACGCCCGCCAACTCGCCTAGGTTACTGGCATTTGAACCCTCAACACCTAGAGCTTCAGTCTAGTGCTCTCCCAGATTGAGCTACAGCCCCGGATAGAGAGAAAATTAAATCTTTCTTTATAAGAATTGCGGTAAAATAAAAATAAAAAAAAGCAAGATGCCTACGCTCCACACGCCGTAAGACTAGCCGTCATGATGGAGTTAGCGAAGAAGTTGAACAAGATGATGACCGTCCCTGCTAAGAACACATAGAGGAGCGTGCTTTTGGTCAAGTTTGTACCCAGCTCAAACCGTTCTCCTAATTTATCCGCTCCATTTTCTATTCCACTGGTTAAAACGGTTAAAATGTAAACAATCTGGATGATATATATCCCTACAACAATCTGGAAATAGTACGTCGGCATGCCTATTCCAAAAATGTCCAGCATGTTGCCAAAGCCGCCAGCGTCAGCTGAACTTTGTGCAAAACAATTTAATTGCGCAGACAATTTCGTTAAGATCGTTGAGATCATAGAAGAGATGCCGATGACTATCCCCGCAATGGCTGGAGTCAAGAATTTCACTTGGGATTTCATGGAAGCGATGACATCTGCCATCAAGTCTTTCAAGCGCTCTTCTACCCGATGGATCTCTTTGATATACCTTGACATGGACAGCAGCGCTTGAGCGGCAATTCTCGGGCCTTTCTTGATACTCTCCACGAGAACTTTCATCGATGACTCGATGACTTTAGAAGGGAAGCTGACCAGAGCGCCAAGTTTTGGATTAAATAATGCTTCTTCTAACCCCATCCCTAGCTTGGTGATATTCTTTTCTGCAATCGTAAAAAATTCTCCGGATGTCGTGCCTTGCATCGTCGTGGCAACTCTGGCAAAGGCGATCTCTGCCGGCAGGCCGTCAGCTAAACGGTTGCCCAGCTGAAATAGGGCGGAAGAAAACTCATCTTCTAATTCTCTCGTCTTTTCTCTTATTTTAATCACGTTTTTTGATCGCAGCGAGTAGAATAATCCTATACTAATTCCAAACGCTAGAATGATAAACAGCGACATGACAGAAGCGCCCATGCCAAATGGGCCGAGTTTATCCTCTTCAGCGCAGTTTGGCGTCGTAGGGGGGCAAAGGTAATCGAGCATCTTCAAGTTTCCTTTACCATCTAACGAGAAATCGCTTGATCCTATCTGATGAAGGATAATCGGGCTTAATCCGATGATCAATAAGACGGCAAAGACCATTACTGAAACATAGATCGGATTGATGGCGATATTGACATTTTTTCCTAGTGGGAGAAGCACATTCCTCAAGCGCTGCACACCCTGCTCTTCGCTGATGTCTACTGCTCCATATCCTGCCGGACGCTGGGAGAGGATGCTTTTTCCGAGGTAGAATACGGCTATGGGCAAGGTGACATTGTACAGGACGGAGATGTAAATCGCTGTGGCAAAAGGGTTTTCTCCCGAACTCATAAAGCTGACGACTAATGGCAGGATGACCAACCCTAAGATCGGCAAAATGACTCCTAACATATGAAGCATGGTCATCGGCGATTTCAAGTTATGGGCATAGTGAAGCATGTTTTCATATGTCCCCTCTAAAATAACGTCAAGAGACTTATCTAACAGAGATAACCGCCTATCTTCTGAGGGCTCAAATAGCGATGATTCTACTAAGTGAAATGCTTCTACAAAATCCTTATCCCATTCTTTCCAGGTCTCTAAGTATGATTCTGCCGATTCTTTAATGGTAGAATACTGCTGATTTTCCACATCCCACAAGATCTTTCTGAAGTCAAGAGATAAGGGCTGGGCTAGATGGTCGGCAGCAAATTCGATAGCCCGCTCTAAGTTTGATGTGTGTCTCATATAGGTGACCATGTAAAAAATTGCCTGGACCATCTGGTTTGACGCTTTCATCCGCCAGGTGTTAGCCATAAATGAGGGAATATTTCGTAATGCGGGGAAGATCAGTACGGCAGCAGAAAGAAAAAACAGGACAAAGAACATCATCGGCTCCATCCCTAACAAGATAGGCAGTCCAAACGTTCCCAATGATCCCACGATAGCGATGCTTAATGCGGCTACAATAGCAAAAGAATCAACTCCTCCTGGCGTGATGTTTAGATGGCAGATGTCGATATCTTTCTGAAGTTTTACAGAACGTTTCTCATCAACTTTCATCTTGAGCAGCTGGTCAGAAAAGTTGCACACTTTTTCGTACATTGTGTATCGGGCAGGATAGAGTTCTCTTTTGAATTCATTATATTCTTTAGAACTGACTACTGCTGGAGCTTTGGAAACATCTTCCCCAAATTCTTTCTTGATCTTATCTTTATACTTCTGCAGTAATTCTTGATATTCTTTATCTTGCATCTCTATGGCCTCTTTTTTGCCGACTGTCCTTTTAAGACCTTAATCAAACATTGTTTAAAAATGTTGCCGTGTCGTGGGCGTAGGTGGAAGGGTTCGCCTCAATTGGTGAGCAATGTCCTTCGGACTCATTTGAAAGCAAGCCAGTGCTACTTGGGCCAGGCGAGACATCCTCCTCTTTTCTCAAACCATTTTTCTCCCAAAATCTTTATAAATACTTAACAATAGTTAAGTAGAATCATGCCCGACGTAAAGAAGCAGCTTGCTGGTCTGGAGATCAGCAGGGAAATGTATGATGAAGTAAATAGCCATCAGGCTAAATTTGTAGCTGAACCAGGCATCAATGAAGAGGTTGTCCGCTTGATTTCAGCGACGAAACAGGAACCGCAATGGATGCTGGATAAGCGACTGAAAGGCCTCGCATTATTCCAAGACACTCCTCTCCCTTCCTGGGGGCCAAACTTAGGAAAATTAGATCTAAATGGCATCGTTTATTTTGTCAATCCTAATGCTCAAGAAGCTACTTCCTGGGATGATGTTCCTGAAGAGATCAAGAAAACGTTTGATCGCCTAGGCATTCCGGAAGCGGAAAAGAAAGCTCTTTCGGGAGTAGGCGCGCAATATGATTCCAGCGTTGTATACCATAACATCGACAAGCTGCTGAAAGAGAAAGGGGTTATCTTTGAAAACATGGATACTGCCGTCCAGAAATATCCTGAGCTGGTAAAGAAGTATTTCATGACTTCCTGCATTCCGATTAATGACCATAAATTTATCATGCTTCATGCTGCTGTCTGGAGTGGGGGGACGTTTATCTATGTGCCGAAAGGCGTGAAAGTAGACTTGCCCTTACAGGCATACTTCCGGATGAATGAGCAGCGTGGGGGACAGTTTGAGCATACGTTAATTATCGTCGATGAAGGCGCTGATCTTCATTACATTGAAGGATGCAGTTCACCGAGATATAGCCAGACTTCTTTACATGCCGGCTGCGTTGAACTTCACATCTTACCTGGAGCAAAGATGACCTACTCTTCCATAGAAAATTGGAGTAAAAATGTTTTCAATCTCAATACCAAGAGGGCTATCGTCCATAAAGATGCTTCCGTCCGCTGGTTAAACGGGAATATGGGTTCTGCAGTAACGATGCTGTACCCTTGTTCTGTTCTCGTTGGTGAAGGTGCGAGGTCTGAAAGCTTAGGTATCGCTTTTGCTGGTGCTGGCCAGGATCAAGATACAGGATCAAAGGTCATTCATGCTGCTCCAAATACTACGTCTATCATCAAGGCAAAAAGCATCAGCAAAGCTGGTGGAATTTCCAGCTATAGGGGTTTAGTGAAAGTTACTCCTGGTGCTACGCATGCAACATCTCACGTGCAATGTGATGCCTTGCTGCTTGATAATCTGTCCTCCAGCAAAACCTATCCCACCATGAAAATCAACAACAATAAAGTGAATATCGGCCATGAAGCTTCCGTCAGCAAAGTAGGAGAGGAACAGCTGTTCTATCTTCAGAGCAGAGGTTTAAGTGCGGAGCAGGCCATGCAGATGATCGTTTCTGGTTTTATTGCGCCGGTCATCAAGGCTCTGCCTTTAGAATATGCTGTTGAGTTAAATAAATTGATCGAGCTGGAGGTTGAGGGATTATGAATGCTCCTGCTAAAGTAGTTCTTGCTAAGGGAGTTCCTGCTAAAGTACTGCATATATCTAGTGGTGAAACTGTTCTTCAACAGCAGCCAGAGCATTCCTTACTTGTCCGGCAAGGTGTAAAAGCAACTATCCTGGCAACAGCAATGCCTGAGCAGAAATTTCATATCCTCGTTGAAGAAGGAGCCGATGTCATCATTTGCACGATTCATCAGCATGCTGTCAGCAAAAGCAGCAGCGATGTCCAAAAAGATGCCCGCATTCAGTGGATAGATATCTTATTGGATGATAGCAAGCTTCAGCTTCAGACAAATCTATTGGGGTCTGGCGCAGAGTTATCTGCTTATCAGGCCTTTCTAGGGTCAGCAGATATTCAAAGTGATGTTATCCATACTTCGGGCCATACCCAGAGCAAGATGATCGCTAGGGGTATATTACAGAATGGTTTAGGAACATATCGTGGTACGATAACTATCCCCCCGCAATCCTTTGGATGTGTTGCGCATCAGCGCTCAGACATGATCCTGCTGGACGATCAATCGAGAGGAGATGCTATTCCCATATTAGATGTTAGCAATGATGATGTTCAATGTTCCCATGGTGCTACTTTGGGGCAGATTGACGAGAGCAAGATATTTTACTTGGCCAGCAGAGGATTTACGGAGGATCAGGCCAAAAAGATGATCGTGGAAGGATTTCTAGCTTCTATCATCGAGCACGTGCCCAATGAATCGGTAAAGCAGGAGATCCAACAGCACTTGGAGAGGGGCCTTACTGTCGGAAAAGAGATTAGGACAGTAATGAAGGGTGGATAACAGATGACCCCAGTTGCAGAACGCATCGGATCAGAACGACAGGGGGAGCAGTTCCTCAAGAAAAAGGCTCGTACTAGAAACGGGAATAAACATTCATCAGTTCTTGATCTAACCACCTGCAGAAAAGATTTTCCTCTCTTAAAGAGCGGCATAATTTACCTAGATAGTAGTGCAACGACACAAAAACCTCAGGTTGTTATTGATGCTATGAATAGATATTACGAAGAAGAAAATGCTAATGTTCATCGTGGCATTTATGCGTTATCGGAGCAAGCAACACAGAAATATGAGCAAGCCCATCAGATCGTTGCTGACTTTATCAATGCTGAATTTGAAGAGATTATTTTTACGAAAGGGACGACAGAAAGCCTGAATCTCCTTGCCTCTTCTCTTGGAAAATTATTGCAGCCAGGAGATGAAATTTTGTTGACGGAGATGGAACATCACAGTAATATCGTTCCTTGGCAGCAAACAGCAAAAGAGCGGCAGGCTATCTTGAAATATATCCCTCTTACCAGTAAAGGAACTGTAGACATGGCAAAGGCTAAGCAGCTGATGACAAGAAAAACGAAAATAGTTTCTGTTGCTCACCTGTCTAATGTTCTCGGCACAATTAACCCCATTAAAGAATTAGCGCAGCTCGCTCATAGCCAAGGGGCGGTGATTATTGTTGATGCCGCTCAGTCTGTTCCTCATATGCCTGTTGATGTAAAGGATCTTGATTGTGATTTCTTAGCCTTCTCCGGCCATAAGATGCTTGGTCCGACAGGTATGGGTGTACTTTACGGCAAGAAACAGCTGTTGGAAAAGCTTAGTCCTTATCAATATGGCGGTGGGATGATCAAGGAAGTGACGTTTCAGCATTCCATGTGGAATGACTTGCCGTGGAAATTTGAAGCTGGTACACCAAATATCGCTGGCGCTCTGGGCTTAGCTGCTGCAATTACTTATTTAAAGAAGATCGGAATGGAAAATGTTGCCCGGCATGGCCAAGAATTAGTGCAGTATGCTCTGCAACAATTGTCTGCTATTCCTGGTATCACTATCCTCGGACCAAGAGAACACCGTGGTCCGCTTGTCTCCTTCACCCTTGAAGGTATTCATTCCCATGATGTAGGGGATATTGCTGGTAGGAATAATGTGGCAGTCCGTGCAGGCCATCATTGCGCTATGCCTTTGCATCACCAGTTAGGAATATCTGGATCGACGAGAGCTTCGTTCTCGGTGTACAATACGAAGGAGGACATTGATGCTTTAGTTGCTGTTCTCAAAAAAGTGAAAGAGGTATTTCAGTGATGGTTCCGACAACATCTTTTCCAGACCATGAACTGATTGCAGATCGTCCCTTGACTGAGGATGAAGAGCTCTATAAAGAAAATATCATCGACCATTATAAACATCCGCGCCATTTCGGAAGATTAGGGAAGTATTCCTGCACCCATCTGGAGCATAACCCTCTTTGTGGAGATCGCTTTCAAGTATATTTATCTATTGATAAGGAGAACGTTACTGATGTTTCTTTTGAAGGGCAAGGCTGCGCCATAAGTATGGCTTCCATGTCCTTGCTTTCTGAAAAAATAATGGGGATGTCCATTGTTGAGGTGCGGCGTTTAGGGCCATGGGATATTTTTAATCTTCTAGGCATCAAGATCAGCCATACCAGAAGCAAGTGCGCTCTATTATCGTTAAAGGCTGTTCAGCAAGCATTGGCACTCCAGCAGCAAAGCCAACAACCACTCCCCCAACTACTTCAACAACAAACACAACAATCCACTCAACAACCCCTCCAACAGCATCGACAACCGATTCAACAACCCATTCCGCAACCTATTCCAGGAGAGAGAAAAACGAAGAAGGAGGAAATATCATGGCTTTAGAGATTATTGATCTTCATGTAGCAGTACAAGGAAAAGAAGTTATCAAAGGAGTATCATTACAGTTTGAACAGGGAAAAGTTCATGCCCTGATGGGGCCTAATGGTTCTGGAAAGAGCACGTTAGCTCATGCTCTGATGGGTGATCCTCGCTATACAATTACCTCTGGAAAAATTATTCTTGACGGTAAAGACATTACGTTTGCTAAGCCGGAAGAGCGGGCTAAAGCAGGATTATTTTTATCCTTTCAATACCCTTCTGAAATACCAGGAGTAGCTATCAGCAGCTTTCTTCGTCTGGCGGTAAATAACCTTCACCAGAAAGGTCTCTCTGTCATCGAGTTTCATAAGCTGCTGAAAGAAAAAATGGCCCAGCTGCAGGTTGATCCTTCGTTCAGTCGCCGTTCCTTAAATGAAGGATTCTCTGGTGGAGAGAAGAAACGGGTAGAGATATTGCAGATGCTTTTGCTGGAGCCAGCCTATGCCTTCCTGGACGAAACTGATTCCGGGCTTGACGTTGATGCCATAAAAATAGTTGCAGAGGGGATACAACAAGCTAGGAAGAATAAAAGCAGCATGGGTGTCGTTGTCATCACTCACTATCATAAATTCTTGCAGTTTCTTCATCCAGATAAGGTTACTGTTTTGATGAGTGGAAAAGTTATTGCTTCTGGAGGCTATGAATTAGCCCAGAAGATTGAACAGGAAGGGTTTGAGGTGTACTCATGATAACGAAAGAACAGCTGATTGAACAAGTATTTAAGAAATATGAAGATCCCGAATTGATGATCGATGTTTGGACATTAGGCTTGATCTATGAGATAAAGATTGAAGGAGATAAAGTTCACATCCTGCTTACTTTTACCTCTCCCATGTGCCCGTTCGGTCCGCAGATGGTTGATGAGCTAACCTCGTTGATCAAAAAAGAAGGAGCTGCTGAGGTTGATATTAAGGTGACCTTTGAACCTCCCTGGCAGCCGAGCGAAGAATTGCGGGAGATGATGGGGGTTTAGGTAAAGATTATTAATATGGACATTTGAAAAGCGATAAGATGCCAGCCAACAAAAAAAAAATAAAAGCACTTGGGGCAAAAGGAACAGAATCCCGAGAGAAAAAAAATCTTGAGATTTACCTAGATTACGCTGCATCCACTCCTGTCCGGGAAGAAGTGCAGAAAGCGATGCTTCCCTATTTCAGCAAAGAGTTTGGCAATCCTGGAAGCAGCCATAGCTTGGGGATGAGAGCAAAAGAAGCAGTCAATAAGTCTAGGAAAAGTGTTGCCCATCTCCTTGCTGCTCAGCCGGAAGAAATTATCTTTACGGGCAGCGCTACGGAAAGTGTCAATCTTGCCATCAAGGGTTTGGCTCGGGCATACATCGAAAAAGGGAAACATATCATCACGTCAGCGATAGAGCATGAAGCGGTGCTGTCTACCTGTAAGTATTTAGAGAAAGAAGAAGGTTTTTCTGTCACGTATCTTGCTGTTGATAAATACGGCCGAATTTCTCCTGCTGAATTCCGAAAGGCAATCCGAAAAGATACTATTTTTGCTTCCATCATGTATGCTAATAATGAAATAGGTACCATCCAGCCGATCTCAGAACTGGCGGTGATTGCTCATGAAAGAAGTGTGTTCTTTCACACCGATGCCTGCCAAGCTGGCGGAGCATTATCTATCGATGTGCAAAAGGTAGGAGTTGATCTCATGACCTTGAATGGCAGTAAGATCTATGGTCCGAAAGGAGTTGGGGTCTTATATGTGAAATCAGGCATTCATCTTCATCCATTGATCCATGGAGGCGGCCAAGAATTTGGATTGCGATCAGGAACATTGAATGTTCCTGCTATCGTCGGATTTGCTGCTGCGCTTGAACTCGCACAAAAAGAACGTGGTCAGGAAAATAAGCGTTTGATCAGCTTGCGTGATTCGTTGATTGCTCTTCTTCATAAAAAAATAAAAGGTATATCCCTCAACGGTCATCCCCAGGAGCGTCTGCCAAATAATATTAATATAACGATTGCTGGAGTTGAAGGAGAAATAGTTTTGTCGTATCTTGATATGGCTGGTATATGTGCTTCCTCTGGCAGCGCTTGCTCTGCTGCTTCTAAAGAGCAAAGCCATGTTCTTTCCGCTTTAGGAACGGTGGATGAAGGTCAAGCGATCATCAGATTTACCTTAGGAAAAGAGACCACGAAAGAAGAGCTTAAAAAGGTGGCGGATATCTTAGCAGAAATCGTGGCATCATTGAGGAAGATAGATTCATCAAAGAAGATCAATACCTCAAAGAAAATGGATACATCGAAGAGGCTGGATTCCGGAATACTCCGTCAGGAGCGTGAAGCATAAATGGCACATCTACCTGTTATGAAGGAAAAAGGACATTTCGATAAAGATATTGTTCTGCCCACGAAACATCCTCAAGAGATCGAGGTGTGGTATGTTATTCCTGCTATCCGTAAAGAGCTTGCCTTAGATTTAGTGAAGTTTGGGAAATCACAGCGTGAAGTAGCTTCACTATTAGGGATTACAGAATCAGCAGTTTCACAGTATATTAAGAAAAAAAGAGCGAAAGATATTTCTTTGCCTCCGGAAGCGAAAGAGTTTATTCAGCAGGCAGCGCAGCATATCAAGGATCAGCGTTCTGCCTATCACCAGATTCATAAGATCAGCCAGTACATGAAAGATTCCAAAGTGCTCTGCAAGATCCATAGCGCAGTAGAAGATGGCTTGGAAGGCTGTGATGTTTGTTATAATAGTTAAAACGGTCAAATGATCCCTATTAGAGAATGGCAAAATATAGGTTTCTAAATCTTTGCAAGGTGCAGGACTAATGAAGACAGCTTTTATTTTTCATGGAACGGAAGGGTATCCTGAAGAGAATTGGTTTCCTTGGCTCAAGAAAGAACTGGAGAAAAAAGGATATAAGGTGATTGTTCCTCACTTCCCTTCCCCGCCAAATGTTCCTGCAAAGATAGTGGAATGGTCTCGAGTTTTGAAGAAGTATGTGAACTATTTGACGGAAGAAACTCTTTTGATAGGTCATAGTTTAGGAGGTATTTTTACGCTTCGAGTGCTGGAAGAGATAAAGAAGCCGGTGAAGGCAGCTATCTTTGTTGGAACTCCGATAGGGGTTCGTCCCATCCTCAATTATGACCGTGATCAAGCGTTTAGCGGCTTTTCTTTTGATTGGACATCTATCATCAAGAAAGCGCAGCATTTTTCTGTTTTCCATTCAGACGATGATCCTTACGTTGCTTTGGCAAATGGCGAAGAGCTTGCTCACCATCTTCACGTTCCACTGACCTTCGTACCAAAAGCTGGGCATTTTAACACAAAGTCAGGCTATAAAAAGTTTGAACGGTTGCTGGATAAGTTGGATAAGTTGGATAAGGTATTTAAGGGGTAAATAGCTGATGAATAGTCTCTGGTCTTGTAGCAAAGGAAGATGATGGAACTCTATTAGCCTTGACTCCCTAAATCTTTTTATAGTGCTTAGCTTGACTTTATACTATGAATCTTTGCGCTGTCTGTCATGAAAGCAACCTTGCCTTTGGCCATCGCCAGGATGTAGGCATTGTCACCTTATGGACAAAGAAAGACCATATTCTGAAGAAGCTTCAATCCCACCACTATGGCATTGTCGGACAGTTATATTCTCGAGATGAAGGGATTAGTTGCTTGATAAGGAATTGCCTCATGAACAAAAGTATTCGCCATCTTATTCTTTGTGGTGTTGACTTATATAACTCTGGTCAAGCGCTCGTCGCTTTGATGAACAATGGAGTTGATGAGCAGCATCGTATCATCGGTGTCAATAATGCTTGTGTGCAGAAAGAGATCCCGATGGAAGTAATCAACAATTTTAGGAATCATGTTCAAGTCTATGATCTGCGTGAACTGCGCCAATATGATGAATTATCTTCCTTTATTGACAAATTGCCAGCTCTTGATTGTTATGGGGATCCTGAGCATTTCCCTGATCCTCAAGTGCAGGCAGTAGAGTCCTGGCCCACTGATCCGGTGGGGTTTAAGGTGGTAGGAGCAACAGTAGGCAAGGCTTGGCTTGATGTTTTAGATACGATCATGAAGTTTGGGCTTCGGAAGAAAACAGAATATGGTAATGAGATGAAAGAAGTGATCAACCTTATGGCTGTTGTTACGGATGAAGATCCTCAGCAGATCAAGTGGGAAGACTATTTTAACTTCACCAAAGAAGAGCTGCAAGACTATATCCCCAAGATTCTCACGAATGCCGAGGTGCAGGATGTTGAATATACTTATGGCAAACGATTACGTTCTCATTTTGGCAAGGATCAGATTCAGGAGATGATCGAGTATTTGAAGAAAGTTCCTCATACTCGTCGAGCTGTTGCCGTGACGTGGGATGTAACAAAAGACTTGGGAAACACTAAAGCTCCTTGTCTAGATCTCATTCAATGTTTAATCCAGGATGACAAGCTCTGGATGACGGTTTATTTCAGAAGCAATGACATGTTTGATGCCTGGCCGAGGAATGCTCTGGCATTGCGTCATCTTCAAGGGGAAATAGCTTCTTCTTTAGGACTTAAATCAGGAAGCCTTTGCACACTCTCTTCCAGCGCCCATATCTATGAAGGAAGCTGGACGTTGGCAAAGAAAATAATTGATGATTATCATACCATTCCCCTACTGGAACTTGACCCTCGAGGGAATTTTGTCATCTCCGTGGAGAATGGCAAGACGGCGGAGAAGAACAAGATCATCTTGAAACATTATTCTCCCACTGGCGGGCAGATCGATGATATCTCAGGCATCACCGCAAATGAAGTCATGGATAAGCTGATGAAAAAGAAAAGTGTTTCTTTGGTTAGCCATGCTCTCTATCTGGGAAAAGAACTGCAAAAGGCGCAGATAGCTTTGGAAGAGAAGCGGGTGTATAGGCAGGACCAGCAGTTGGTGGAGAAATAGTTGTATGAGAGATAGTTGTAGGTGATGCTTCATCATCAGGCTAGTATGTTTCTACTGTTAATCCCTCTATCCTGTTAAAGTGCTTGACATTTCTGGTAATGATGGTAGTAATCCCATGACTCAGTGCTATCCCTGCCGTAAGACAATCGGCATCATCAACCATCAATCCCCCTCTCATTAATTCTGCAGCAATTTGAGCAGATCTTAAAATGCCTGCTTCGGTTACTGGAAGCACCCTCATATTCTCAAAAAATTCTCTTGCCTTAAGGATTTTGTCAGCATTTCTCTCGTGGAAAACTCCGACAAGAAGTTCATACATGTTGATCTGAGAAGTTACGAGAATATCTTCCTCTTTTTTCCTTGAAAGTGTTGATGGTTTTGCCTTAAAGAGATCGATAAGAAAAGTACTATCTACCAGCTTCATGTATATTTTGTCTCCTTCACACGTCTATTGAATTCCCGCCGCTTATTGATAACCTGCTCAACTCTTTCGCCTTCCTGCTCTGTTAGAATACCAAAAAAATCAAAGGGGGACTTCTTTTGCCGTGTTGCCATGATTCTTCGTATTTCTTGGGAAAAGCTTTCATTTTCTAACTTGTTCTGTGCTAGAAGATCGTAAGCATCTTCTGCAATCGTTAAGGTTTTTGTAGTCATACACGTACGTGTGCACGTACTTGTATTTAAATGTTTTGATGATATTTTTGGAAGTTATGGTTTAGCCTGCTTCCACATCACATCAAAAAAGGCTTTGTACGAGTGTGCAACTTGCCTGCTTCTGATCAATGTGACCAATGGCTGTTCTCCCCAGACGACAATCGCCACTTTTTCTCCATAGATCCAGATGGTAGAAGGAGTTTCTTGGATGCTTGGATGAAAACGCATTTGAATGTGCTTCCAGTCTTTATGCTCTCGTTTTTCTCTAGTTTTCTCATGGAAAATAATCTTTGCTGGAATACCTAATTGCCCTCTTCGCAAATGCCACTGCTCTGCATAATGGCCAAATTCCTCTACAAATCTTCCCGTAGCACCAAAAGCAAGCAACTCTTTTCCTTCTTGTAAAACATCTTCTGCAACAGAGCGCAAGCCTTTCTTTCCTTTGTAGATCGTTGCTTCCAGAGTCTGTTTACCAAGTTTCCGTCGAGCTTCAAGATCACGCAGAATCGATTGGACTGCCGTTTTCTTCTCTTTCAATTCTTTCTCTTTCTCTTCAAGATGATCAATAATCCGCTCAGCCGGCGTTGCCTCAAAATATTTTCTGTTTGCCTGGATGACAAAGCTAGCTAATCCTTTCTCCATCAAGCGGTCAAGGGCATCATAAACATTTGTCCTATTCACCCCACATTTTTTAGTTATTTCTCCGGCTAAGGCGGAGCCCAAATCCAGCAAGGCGAGGTACACTTTTGTCTCGTTGCCGGTAAGGCCAACTTGCTCAAGGATGGATTGCGTGGACATGTTGATCTAAAATGTTGTTTCCTTTTTAAATGTTTTATTATTGTTGTAATAGAGTATTACAACAAAGATATAAAACAGTTATTGGTTTATTACAAATAAGTGATAAAATGAATAAGAAAGGTGTCAAAATACAGGGATTAGGAGTAAAATATGATGAGCTAGAAGTATTTCAAAATCTTAATCTGTCTATATCCCCTGGAAAGATTACCTCCATTCTCGGACCAAACGGCTGTGGAAAATCAACTTTAATGAAGGTTATTATAGGTCTACTTCCCTATGATGGAGTCATCCAAAAAGAATCTGCTCCAGAACTCGTTACTCAAGATCCTTCTCATTTACTATTGCCTTGGCTAACGAATGCAGAAAATATAACTTTCCCACAGCACGAAAGTAATGTTGATCAAAAGATATTGACAGAAATACTTTCACTTACTAGACTTGAAGATTGGAAAAACAAATATCCTTATCAATTGTCGGGGGGAATGGCTCAACTACTTTTATTGTCCAGAGCTCTCTTTAATCACTCCAAGATCCTCCTGCTCGATGAGCCTTTCAAATCGTTAGATGCAAGCATCAGTGAGAAGATGCTTCTTGCCTTGAGAAGATTACATCAAAAGTACCGCCCTACAATAGTTCTTGTTTCTCATGATATCAATGAATCTCTTTTCTTATCAGATAAAATGATCATTCTAGGAAAAACAAAACCAACGAAGATCATAAAAGAGATAGAAATTCCTTTTCAAGAGAGAGACCATTCTTTATTGCAGACAGTTCAATTCCAACAGCTCCGGAATGAGGTTCTTCATGAATTATAAACATCTTCTCTTGGAAAGTTCCGGGTTTATCGTCATACTTTGCTTATGGTTTCTTCTTTTTTCATTAAATCTAGTCCATATACTCATTCTTCCCCATCCTCTAGAAGTAGGGATAAAATTGCTGGAGTTTGGTAGTACAAAAGAAGGCCTATACCATATCCTTGCCACTATCCTTCGTGTTGCTATTTCTTTCATCATTGCAGCTGTCCTAGGAATAAGTGGAGGGTTACTGCTGGGTTTACATGCAAAATTAGATCTCGCTACGGAAAAACTCATCGATTTTATTCGTTCTATCCCTCCCATTGCACTTTTTCCACTGTTCATCCTATTGCTTGGTGTCTCTGACATTTCACGAATAGCCGTAGCCACAAGCGTAGGCACCTTAATAATTTTGATAAACACTAAATATGGAGTGCGCCATGCTAATAAAATCCGCACCCAAATGCGCAAATTATATTCTCTCTCTCGTATATCATTCATCTGGAAAGTCATTCTTCCTGAAACCTTTCCCCATATCTTCACCGGTCTGAAAGTGGCCGTCTCCATAACTTTACTGGTCATTATCGTCACCGAAATGCTTCTTGGTACTAACTATGGTTTGGGTCAAGTTTTAATAAACAGCCAGATCCAATATGAAACAGAAACTCTCTTTGCTACTTTAATTTTACTGGGGATATTAGGAACATCCTTTAATTTCATATTCAATAAGATGGAACAAAAGCTCTTCCATTGGAGGCAAACATGAATAAGATAAAAATAGGAATAGTAGTGGCTATGTTAGCCATATTTTTGCTAGGTTGTGCTACACAAAATACACCCTCAGCAGATGTAAAGACGATAGAAAAAGTAGAAATAGGCTACAAGAAACATCTTGCCTACCTGCCTTTATTTGTAGGATTAGAAAAAGGTTTTTTTGCTGAGCAAGATCTGGAAGTTGTTGTCGTGCCCTTTGATTCTACCAACCAGATGATGACTGCTATAGCAACGGGGGAAATTGATGCCTCCATTGGAGGTAGTAATCTTGAAGCTGTGCTTAGCTTAGAAGAAAAATCGCCAGGGTCATTAAAGGTGTTTAGTACGCAACGAATAACCAAGGACTCTCGGATGAGTTGTGTACTTGTAAAAAAAGGATCGGAAGTAACAACCATTTCTGCTCTAAAAAACAAAAAGGTAGCAACCTTGCCTGGATCGTTTGCGCCATTATGGATAACTGCAACGTTAGAAAAAGAAGGTATCAATCCATCAGATGTAGAAATACAAGGGATAGACTTAAAATTACATCTCTCTGCGTTGGAATCAGGACAGATTGATGCTCTTTTCACTGCTGAACCATTATGTGCTTTTGGAGTAAATAAAGGGATTGCTACCATTCTCTATGATGAGCCTATAAAGAATTTGATGTCCACTTTTTCCGCTAGTGTGGTAGGTACGCAAACGATAGCAGATGATGCTAAGAAAGCCGACAAAATTGTAAAAGCAACCGACAAAGCAATTCGTTATCTTGAATCACATCCCCAAGAAGCAGTTGATATTTTAGCCAAGTATGCCAGCTATGAAAAAAATCTTCTTAACGGCATAAAAATTCCTACGTATGCTACTTCTTCAGAAGTTACAGAAGATGAATTACAAGAGGTAGCAGACACTCTCTATGAAGAAGGGATCATCAAGAAAAGAATAGAAGCGGATGGTTTGCTTTATGATTCTTAATTTTTTTCTTACTTTTCTCTAATTTTCCCTCAACTATTCTTCCTCTGCGCTTCCTTCTTCAGCCATTCGGTATATTCAAACAATATCTCTTTGCTGTCTAATCTGCCAAATCGCTCTTTTATTTTTTCGGAAATCAAGCGCAGCTGGTCATTCGCCTTGACGACAAATTCCGCTTCCAGTAAGCTGGGATCATTATTCTTTAAAGAAATGTCGACGATAGCTTGCTTGCATTCTCCTCGGAGCATGATATTATTCCAAACGCCATCCCAATCTTCGGCAAACTCTTTGACGCTTCCCGCCATTCGTTTTAATATCTCTGAATTTCCATTTCTCAGATCATCAGTTATCTCTAATTGATCCGTCTTCGAATTATAGACCATCAGATCAACAAAAGCATGCTCCTTGAGAGGATCATCATCCCATTGCTTTCTTACTTCTGTTATTCGCAATACTCGCTTGAACTTCTTTAATCCAGAAATAACCGGGTTTGTTGTCACGATAATGTCGATAGCCTTAAATGATGTTTTTGGCACGCCAATATCGTTAACAACCCTGTCATAAACTCCGTACGGGGAATCAGCGTGAATCGTGCCAGCCACGACGTTAGCAGCAGCTCCTACCCTCATCGCTTCAAATAAAGCAATGGCTTCTTTTGACCGAACTTCTCCGACAAAGATAGCAGAGTCTCCCATCCGTAACGTTGACCTAATGCCGATAGCGGGATCAACTTCGGAGCCGGGAGAAGATAGAGCGGAAGCAACTTTTAACGGTTCGATATTATATCCTAAAGCTCGTAACGATTCTTGGGGCAATTCAAAGGTGTCTTCGATGGTTATTATCCTTGCTTTCCTCATGATCTCCACTAAGAAACTTCCTAAAAGGCTAGATTTTCCTGATGATCTTGTCCCTGCCACGAGAATAGTTGCATTATTGTCAATGATAAAACTTAACAATCCTGCTGCCATCATATTCATGTACTGGGTTTTTGGCTGGAGGTAGAGTGGAAATGTCCACGGATAATCCCTATGCCGTCGGAAGGAGAACGCTAATCCTGTGGGGGAAAGAGGTGCCGTTATTGCCGAAACCCTTGATGAAAAGCCCTCCACTTTCAGTTCCGTATCGAGGATGGGGTTAGCCTCATCTAACGGCCGACCGGAGATCAATCTCAATTTTGTAGCCCAGCTTTGCACTTCTAGATGCGTGGGATAGATGTTGGTGTAACAATCCCCATAATCCTGATGCACGATGAAGATGGGCAGTTCTCCATTAGGCGAATTGATGTTTACATCCTGGACTTTTGGGTCAGAGAGCAATAATTCTATCAGGCCAAAGCCCACGGTATATCTCAATAATGACTGCGCTAATCCATCTACTTCTTCATCGGTCAACTGCATCTGCTTATGCTGCAGCAGATCGTTGATGAGATCTTTTCCTATGTTAAAAAAAACTTCCCTCATCCTTTCCGGATCGACAAACTCTTCTTTTGTCGGCTTATGCTCTGACATGATCCGTTTAGCGTCATCAAGCAAAGCATAGAAATCTTCTGTGAACCGGAATTCTGGGGGGATGAGGTGGTACATGACTTTAACATTATCGTCAAAGCCGAAGATATTTACCTGAGACGTTTCTTTATCCCCAAATTCATAGCTCTCTACCAGCTCTCCGTCAGGGAATTCTGTCACCAGCTTCGTGTGCATGAAATCCGGTCGAGTCGTCGGATGAAAAACAATGCCATAAATCTCTCGTTTTCCCAACGTATACTCTTCTGTATGAGGCATCAGCATGCTGATGATCTTCAAGCTGCTGACTTTTTGGATGACATCTTCTAGCGCTTGGATGAACTCCTTTTGCGCTCTTAGATGGTCATCGCCGATAAGATGGTTCAGCTTGATCTTCTCTTTCCGTTCCAGGCGTTTTAAGGATACAAAGCAGGCTAAGGGATCTTCCTTCAATCTTTTTGATAATAATCTTTGGAATTCCGCATAACTCCCCCGGATATATCTCTCATTATAGGGGTTGAGCAAGATTTTGGAGTACGTAAACCTCTCATCCTGATTGAGGTGCTTTACTAATGAAGCCAGCTGAGTCAGCAGATCCGTTTGAGAAAAATCATATTCATACTCTCTCAATTGGGCGAGAATGATCGTCGTTACCCCTGACACTTGCAGCAGGGTGTCAACCACCTTGGCCATACAGAGCTCAGAATATTCTATCGACGGAGGAAAACTGCAGGACTGCAGGTTGACCTTTAAGATCTTATTTTCTCCTTCGTGATAGGTCTCAAATTCAAAACAAGGCTTGTCTTCTACCATCTTTTAGCTGTGATAACCAGAATGAGTTTATTATGTTTTCTGTGGCCTGAGAGATATAGGAAAAACACCCACCTCTCTTTGAATACCTTATCCTTTCCTGAATCTCACTGCGATCATCAGGTTTTGCTGTGTTCCACCTATGCGATAACCTATTAAATAAAACCTTCTCCTACTTTCCTCCAAATTCTGTCTGATATGTCCATCCATCCATCACTGCCTCAACTAGCCTGTTAAGATGACCCCTTCGGTAAACGAGTGATTCCAACTTGCTCTTCTTAATTTCTTCCGGGTGGGGTAGTGCCTGGATGATGCTGTTTAAGACTTCCGGTGTAAATGTTTGCTGAACAGCGGGAACGTATCTTTTAAAAGAATCAGGATCATCGAGATACTGGATTATATGCAGAGCCTCATCATTTACTGTGAGGTGTATACTTTTCCCTGGATGCAGCATGATCATTTTTGGGTGATATGATGGTCGGAGCCATTGACCTGCATGATCAAAAGCGACGAGAGATCCATCTAATCTTATCAAGTAATTTGAAGCTACTCTATCCACATCTCCATTGAGAAGGTGGAGCAGCAGGGAATACTGATGAGGTGAGGTCTGTGCTAGGGTGATAATTCTTTGCGTTACCTCTCCATAGACTTTATCTACGTCAACTTCCCCCCCCTCCATCAACTCTTGAAAATAGATCCCTAAACTATTTTTTTTGCCTAGTTTTACTCTAGGTACTACTACTTTTGTGTCCGAAAATAACCTGAATAGATGATAACCCACCCATTCATTGATAAAATCGAAGGGGCTTTGTTCAACCTTACTTAGCCAGAATTGGCCATCTCTTGAAACATAAAGAGAGCGAGATCGCTTGATATCAGGCCTTCGAAACGGCTGTACTTCTACATATACTGCATCCAGTTCTGTTTCTAACGTCATCACCGTGTTTAAAATAGACTCTCTTTTTAAATACTACTCTTCAATACTCACATAACTTTATTATAACTCTCTTCTTCTAAACGAGCAATGGTGCAGAAACCTGCCGTTCCTGGGATTGACTCTGAACAGGCGAAGCTCTACGTCTGGGTTAAAGCCTTGGAAACGAAAGTCAACATGCTCATCAAAGAGCTGGATTTGTTGAAGAATGACCTGGTCAAGAAAAATCTAGATTTAAGGAAAGAAGTGAAGATGTTAAGTACAGATCTGCTGGAGATGAAACATACTCAGAGTCTTTCTGCTGAGCGGATGGATCTGGTCATCAAAGAGCTGAAACAAACAGCTGGCGTGGAAGATGTCATGACCTTAAAGAAGTATATCGATTTTTGGAATCCATTGAATTTTGTCACTCATCGAGACTTAGATCGAGCCATTGAGAGGAAGCTAGGCTCGCTTGATGAGGAGAATGAAGAGAAAACAAATAAAAAGGAGAAGCACCTTCCTTTCATTTAAAGATAAGAATGGTGATGTGAGATGGTGAATGAGCAGGTTTTTAACAGTGTCATGCAGATGAGGTCTCAGGGCCTTACCGATAACTTGATCCTGGCTGAATTAGGCAAGAAGGGAGTTCCCGTTGAAGAGGTGCAGGGAGCTTTAGGCCAGGCAGATATGGGTGGTGACGAGATGAGCGATATGTCTCCGATGTATTCTGGAAATGGCATGCCTCAGCCTCCGATGGGAATGCCGATGCCTTCTATGCCTTCTCCGATGTCCTCTTCCCGTTCGGGGAATGCATCGTCAGATGAAAGTAACATCTACGAGCGCATCGAAGAGATTGCCGAAGGGATGATCGATGAGAAATGGGATGAATTGATCGCTGAAGTGAAAAAGATCATCCAATGGAAAGAGAAAGTGGAAGAGAAACAGGCTTCTTTAGCCAGCGATATCCAAAAGCTGAAGGATGATTTTAAGATTTTGCATTCAGGAGTTCTGGGAAAATTAGAAGATTATGACACCCGGATGAGAGACGTCGGCACCGAGCTTAAGGCAGTAGGGAAAGTGTTCAAGGATGTCGTTCCTGAATTCGTGGAAAATGTCAAAGAGCTCCGTGACCTGAAGAATGAGCTGAAGAAGAGGTAACGGTTCTGTTGGCTTTAATCAGCATCATTCTTTCTTCATCTCCATTCTCGATAATTTTATAAATCAAGAAGGTATGAAATAGCTATGGCTTCTCCTCTGCCGCAATTGACTCTGGAACAGCAGAAAGAGCTGCAAGAGCGGTTAAAAAAGATGTCTCCGGAAGAATTGATGGAGTTTCAAAAGCAGCAATGCATCTTCTGCCAGATCATCTCTGGAAAAATACCGGCAAAAAAGCTCTATGAAGACGACCAATCGCTGATCATTCTGGACATCAACCCTGCTTCTCGTGGCCATCTCTTGCTGTTGCCGAAGAAGCATTATGCCATATTGCCTCAGCTGAACGATGGTTTGACCAGCCACCTTTTTAGTCTCGTCAAAAAATATTCTAAAGTTCTGCTGAAGGGCTTGAAGGCTGACGGAACGACTATCTTCATCGCCAATGGCTTAGTGGCTGGCCAGAAAGCCCAGCATTTCATGATCCATTTGATTCCTAGAAAAGAAGGGGATTCCATCATGGCTCTCTCAGAGAAGGGCTTCGATGCTTCTGAAGTTCAGAAAGTATCTATTGCCATAGAAAATAAGCTGAATGGCTTGCTTGGCATGAAAAAAGAGGTCGTTGATGATCATAGTGCAGAGAAGAGTCCTAGCAGTGTTGAAGACAAGAAAGCAGTCATTTCAACAGGAGAAAGAAGTTCTTCCGCGCCTGGTCAAAAATCTGCTGGTATTTCAGAGGATTCCATGTCAGACTCAAAAGATTCTTCAGATGATTCAGATGATTCTTCAGAAGAGGGATACTCCTCTGGTAGATCAGAACAGAAAAAACCTCCGCCTGCTTCGCAAAAGAAAGCTTCTCCTTCAAAAAAAGAAAAGAAAAGCAAAACGTCGAAGAAAGAAATGTTCAAAAATGAAGATAAGAAAATGAATCCCCCTCAACAGAAGAAAGCAAAGGAGAATAATGAGCACGAGGAGGAAGGAGATGGCTCTGATACTACGGTAAGTTTGGATGACATCGCTGATCTATTTCGATAAGGAACAACCATGAAATGCGAATATTGTGAATTGCTGGAACTGCACAAGAACATCATTTATGAAGATAAAGAAGTAGTTGTCGCTGTTCGTGAAATGGCATCATCATTAGGTGAAGTGACTATTTTTTCCAGAGAGCATATGACCATTCTTGAGCTTGTTCCTCAAGACATTTTGGCAAAATGTTCTGTCATGGCCAATAAGGCTGGCGTTGCTGTCTTTGAAGCTTTAGGCGTACAGGGGACGAATGTATTGATCAGAAATGGCTTAGGAGCAGAGCAAAAAGTTCCTCACTTTAGCATTGCTGTCATCCCCCGAAAAGAGAACGATGGATTAAACCTGCATTGGGACCCTCAGCCGGCAGAAGAGAGTGATATCGAAGCTACTTTGTCGTTATTGAAAGAAGAAGCTGCTTCAGTGAAGGAGGAAAAAGAAGAACAACAGGAAGAGCGTGCTGTGCGAAAGCAGAAAGAGCAGCGCGTCAGTTCTGATAATCCTATGCTTCAGTCATTGCGAAAGATACCGTAATCTCCTCTTCTTACCTTTATGAAATTCATATTATCTCTTATCTTTACTCTCTAGATGATTGCAAGATACCCTAGAGCAAGTATGACTTAGACCTACACACTAGAATCTCATTATTTTAATGATATTGGTAAGCATTTCTGCAAGTTTGGCATGACTTTCTTTAGTCATGTGAATCCCATCAGAGCCAACTTGTAACTGACTTACATCGAGGAATAGGCATTTGTTTTTCTTGGCAACTTTAGAGTATATCCTGCTCAACTGTTTAGATTTTTTTGTTCCGCCGGCATATCTAGGAGATGCTAAATGTTCATCAATGATAGGGGGAGCTACTATCAACAATTTGGGATAAGTCCCTTTCTCTGGTGATTTAGTCTTTGGTATCACTTGTGCATAATAGGTATCTAAAAGATTCCCAATATCTTCAGGGGAATTATGGAATTCTTCTTTTAATTCAGTTGTTCCTAACATAAGAATTACCAAATCTAAGGGATCATGAGAATGAAGGCAAGGTATCAGATGCGCATTCCCATTTTTACTATCTTTGTTTGGTCTTCTATATTTTGAAGCTAGAGTTCTACTATTCAATCCTTCTTCGATAATCTCATAATTATTTCCTAATGATGTTTGGAGTAATTTAGGGAATCTAATTTGTTCAGAAAATCTTTTACCTGCCGTACCCGGAATCCATCCCCATGTATTGGAATCGCCAAAACAAAGGATACGAATGACCATATCTTAAAAAAGAATACTACTTTAATAAATCTTGCGTGTTTGGTCTAATAGATTTTATGATTTTTTTCTGAAAAGCTTCATATTTTATTTGTAAATTGCTATCATCCCTGCAAGCACAAGCAATGCTATCCCCAGAACCTTGTTGACGATATGTTGATGTTTTTCATAAACTGCTCTGACCTTTTTCTGAGAGAAAAATACCGAAAAGATTGAAGCCATCATAAATGAATTGAGCGGCATGGCAATCCATAAGAACACAATCACCCAAAATGGAGATCCTGACGCCATTACGGTTGCGATAATACTTACGAAAAAGAGTGAAGCCTTTGGACTAAGAATATTTGTCAAAAAGCCAGTTTTTGCTGCTTGAAATGGTGAAAGGTCTTTACGTTCATCAGATGCAGTATCCACTTCTTGTGTTTCCACTTTAATCAAAAATGTTTTGATGCTAAGATAGACCAGATAGCCAACTCCCAGAAATTTTATGATGGTGGAAGCTATCGGTGAGGCTGAAATAATGAGTGCAAGTCCCGTAACGGAGTAAGTGATATGGGTAAAGTTTCCTATGGCAATCCCTACTGCCGTCCATATTCCAGACTTGCGCGAATATATCAAAGAGTTTCTAACGATCAATACAAAAAGTGGGCCGGGAGTGAACCAAGCAAAAATATGAACTGCCAAAATGGTGCCGACGAGTATGACATTTTCCATTTTTTATATATCTTCAACTACTTCCCACTCACAACCTCTAATACATCTCCTTGTTTCAGCAAATAATCTTTGCCAACCGCCCTTTTCGTCCGCACGTCTTTAGCGCAGATGAAATTCTTGCCGAAGTCCGTATGCAATTTATATGCAAAGTCTAATGCTGTACTACCAAAAGGCATCAAGAAACAGTCCGGCAAACATCTTCCTTCAGAATCTTCTAATTTTGAAACTCCGCCGGGGAAAATGGCTACACATTTCAACAGATCAAATACTGCCGAATCTAAAACCTTCTGTACGCCGGTTGTAGAATATTTATCAAGAATATTTGTTTTGATAAAATGTAATGCTACTTTCTGCCGCTCATTGAGCTTGCTTTCGTTCTTGACAGTAAACTGCTTTTCTCCAGGGATGTAATCAATCAGTTCAACTCTTCCTGCTTCTCGTAACGCTAACTCTGATTCTGCAGAACAGCCGATAAACAAGCGATCAGGAAAACGTTTGCGCAATGCTGTCAGATTTTGTTCTGCGCTGGGAACATCCATCTTGTTGCAAGCTATGACCATGGGCTTCGTTTTTTTACGAAGAACAGTTGCCAGCTGCAGTAATTCTTTTTCTGTCCAGACATTAGGCTTCTCTGGATTGAGTTTCAGCTCTTTCATCGCCTCTTCGATCATGATTTCCGTCACTTTTAATCCTGATAGTTGTTTACCCAGAGCGACATGGACGTGCAGTTTCTCTTGGGTGACCGTCCGAGCAAACTTCTCCCAGCCCTTTTTGATGATGCCCAGATACCATAGATCCAGCTCTTCTTCTAAAAATTCGACATCATTCACGGGATCATAGCTTCCCGCGGGAACAGATTCTCCCTTCTCGTTCGTTGAACCAGAAACATCGATGACATGGATCAAGACATCTGCTTGGCGCAGATCATCAAGAAATTGATTACCCATACCTTTTCCTTCATGTGCGCCGGGAACTAAGCCTGCTACGTCAATCATCTGGATGGGGATAAAGCGGAAGTCCTGCAGGACAAAGCCATTTCGAGGATTTGACACTTTTCCAAAGTCTCTTGCTGGGTCTTTGACTTTTACATAGCCTACTCCAGAATTTGGCTTGATGGTGGTAAAAGGATAATTGGCTATTTCAGCTTCCGCTAAGGTAGCTGCCTTAAAGAACGTACTCTTGCCAACAGATGGCTTTCCTACGACGCCGATGAGCATACTGATTCCAAACTTGTCTTATTTTTAAATGTTCACTCTTTAACCACACAAGGCGAGACTTTCTTCGAAGTATTATCCCTGAGTATTTTTACTCATACCTCAGCGCATCTACTGGTTTCATCTTCGATGCCTGATACGCAGGTAAAATGCCAGAGATCATCCCTACGATAAAGGCAAAAAGCAGCCCAAAAAGAAGCACCGGAATTTCTATGGTGATAACTAACGGGAATCCTGATTCTTTCGCTATCGGGCCTATGGCCAACGCCATCGCTGAGCCTAATGCAGAGCCGAACACTCCTCCCACAAAACCGATCAGCCCGGCTTCGATCAAAAAGATCTGCAGCACATCGCTGTTTCTCGCCCCGATGGATTTCATGATGCCGATATCTTTCGTTCTTTCTAGCACAGATGTATACATAGAATTCATGATCCCTATAGCGCCGACGAGCAAGGAAATAGCAGCAATACCCACTAAAACTATCTGCATCACTCCTAGTATCTGGTTGATCTGCTCTAAAATCTGGGAAGCCGTCACCACTTCAAAGCTGGTATCCCCCCGTTTTCGTTCCAGCTCTTTTTCCATCCTTTCTTGCAGCATGGGGATGTCTGCCGTCGTCTTGACTTGAGCGATGATCGTGTCGATGCTTTCTGGCTCATTGAAGATTTCCCTGGCAACATCTAACGGAATGTTGATCTGGTTGTCATCTTGAGAATTACCTACTTCCTCAAGGATCCCTACAACTTTAAATTCCACTTTGTTGATAAGAATCTTATTGCCGACAGCAAGCTCTTTGGAGAACATCCGTTCCGCAACTCTTGATCCTATATTGGCAACATTCTTCTCCTGTGCCTGGATAAATCGCCCTTCTGTTATCTCTATCCCGCTATCGTGATAAAAATCTTCATACTGTTCTGCCGGCAAAGCTCCGATAAGAGTAAATCCCGTTTCATCTCGATATTTCACTTCTGCGCTGCGGAAAATGCCTGGGGTGACATAGTCAAAGCCCGAAATCTTTTCTATCGTCTCAATATCTTCCGTCGTCAGTCCATTTGATTGCGTGCCCGGCCCCTGAAATCCTTTCCCAGAAACAAATATTTTATTGGCGCCAAATGTTTCAAATTGCTGCTCTAACGTGCTTTCTAAGCTCCTGGACATCGTAACTAAAGAGATGATGGCAGCAACTCCGATGACTATCCCTACTACCGTCAGCCACGAACGGAGCTTGCGGTGGCGGATGCTGTTTATAGCCAATAAAAAATAATCAAAGCGCATGGTTCTTCCTTTTTCTTCTCCGATAGATCAGAACTGCCCCCAGAACGATAATGATACCTATTCCTGGCAGCAGGAGGCTATTTTTCTCTACTAAACCCAGCTGTTCTGCCTCTTCTTCGCTGTAGACGGGAAGCGTGAGCAGTTTTGCTTCAGTATATACGGTATTAGCTGAATCACGATATTCTATATCTAGAATGATCGTCAGGTCTTCTCTCATCGCAACCAAAGTAAATTCTTCCGTTTCAAAATCCCCTATATCTACTTCTCCGACGTACAGCGTACCGGGAGACGTCAGGCGATACGCCGGGCTTTCCCGCAATTGTATCTTCAGATTCTTGATAGTGGTAAGCCCATCATTCACCATCTTTATCGTAACTTTTCCCTGATCTTTTACTTTTACTATCTCTGTTTTTTGCAAGAGCACAGCCAGATGGGCAGGAGCAGCAACTTCTATGCTGATGAGAGATATTTTGCTGACATCGTCATAACTGATGGTGACAGGAATGGTATAGACAGCGGGCTCTGCCGTCGGTAATGCTTTTATCCGGAAGAAAAGGGTTGCATCATCCCTATCATAGATCTTTCTGATCACTTTTTCATTTGATGATTCTATCGGCACAAAGGGAAGCTCCTTCAGATCCAGTACTACTCGGACATTGTTGACATCATCGCTGCCAACATTTTCTAGCGTCATCTCAATAATGGCTTCATTGCCTGGAATTACTTTTTCCGGGGAAACGATAAATGAATCTATCGCTATCTGTGCATGAACTAACGGAAGGCAAAGTGCTGTCAAGATAAGCAAGACTGCTATTTTTATTGTAGCGGGTATCTTTGTTGTGATTGGTTTCTTTGTGGTGAAGGGTATCATTTTTAGGGTATTTTTCGAATTATCCTCCGACTATTTCTCCATCTTTCAATCGAATAACCTTTGTTGCTAATTTGGTCAGGTCTGGATTATGAGTGACTAAGATGATCGTCTTCCCTTGCTTATGAAGGTCTTGGAGAATATCCATGATCTCTTCGCCTGTTTTTGTGTCAAGATTGCCTGTCGGTTCATCAGCAAGGATAATTTCGGGATCGTTGATCAATGCTCTAGCAATCGCCACTCTCTGCCGTTGTCCTCCAGAAAGCTGCTGGGGCAGATGGTGCATCCTATTGGCTAACCCTACCTGTTCCAGAAGTTGTTTTGCCTTGTTCAAGCGCGTGCTTCGTGGAACAGCTTGAAACATCATCGGCAAAGCTACATTCTCCAGAGCATTGAGGCTGGAGATTAGGTTAAAGGTTTGGAAGATGAATCCTATTTTTTTTCCACGAACTTGGGCAAGGTCACTCTCTGAAAGAGCTTTGGTATTATGTTGTCCAAGAAAGATTTCTCCTTTCGTGGCAGTATCCAAACAGCCTACTAGATTCATCGCTGTGCTTTTTCCTGATCCGCTTGGGCCGATCAAAGCCACAAAATCACCTTGCTTTATTTTTAATGATATCCCATTAATTGCCGGAACTTCTCCGCCTTCTAAGTTGTAGATCTTGTACACCTTTTCTAAGGAAATAGCCAAATGCATGGTAAGGCATTCTGGGCGAACTACCTTTATAAACCTTATTACTTTAAAGTAGCACTATCTATCGTTGAGAGTTTCTTAAGGAAAGAATATGATTTTTCCAATTTCTCCAGAAAAACATTGAGGGAAAAGTGCTGTCCCTCCGTCAGAAAACATTTATAAACATCCAAGAACTCCATTTCCCTATGCCTAGAAAAAGAGTTGAGCACCTTGTTTCGTTATGGGGGAATGAAACTCCTCTCAGGATTAAGTATAAAGATATTTTTGACATCAAGGCTTTCTATCAATTCATGCGGGAGTATCTGAAGGTGAATGGCTGGACTGACGAGGAATTAGGCGGGACGAGCGAGACCTGGGAATCCTATTATGGAGAAAGGATCGACCAGAAAGGTGCGCGAGAAATTTGGTTTCTCTGGCGATTGGTGAAAGAACCTACCGGCAGCCCGATGATCCGGTATTATCTGGATATTGATTTTCACTGCATCGGCATCGTTCCGACGGAAGTTATCGTCGATGGCAAGAAATTGAAGGCCAACAAGGGAGAAGTTGAGATGAAGATGTGGGCCTATGTGCAGGAGAAATTCAAGAGTGATTTTAAAAAGCATTGGCTTCTGGCGCCGTTGACAGAACTCTTTACCGAACGGATCTATGATCAAGCTGTTTATCAGAGAAAGAAAGAGTTTTATCAGGAGTTATACACATTTACGAGTTATATCAAGCAATGGTTCAAGATGAAGCGCTACTTGCCATACGAGGAGCATAAGCAGTTTTACCGCTCCTGGGCTTTCCCCAGCCATAAGAAGGAGCAGTAGCTGGAGGTATTTCTTTTTTTGGAATACTTTTTTGTTTATCTTTATTTTTAAAACCTCTTTTATTCACAAAAATTTAATAAAGCACTTATCAAATCGAGCTTCTATGCCCCAGTGGCTGAGACGGCAAATGGAGCACCATTTGATAGTGCAGGCGACTTGCGCAAGCTTAGTCCCCTGAAAAACGAAAAAAAATCATGCCTTTGATGGCAAAGAGTGATTTCATATTCATGCCCCAGTGGCTTAGCGGCTCTTCGCAGCAAATTACGATTTTGCGTTCGTTGTACACCTTCGGTAGCACTAACAAAAACAGAAGATAATTTAAAGAACATCCACTCCACGAAAAAAGTCATGCCCCAGTGGCTTAGCGGCTATAGCACCTGCCTTGTAAGCAGGAGGTCGGGAGTTCAAATCTCCCCTGGGGCTGTTTTTTTTCATTGACAAAGCGTAGCGAAGTCTCCGCCTTTCAGATGGCGTGACATCTGGTGCACATCTCCCCTGGGGCTGTTTTATTCTACCAACAAGCCCACCTCTAAAAGAGACCTTTTGAGGGGGGAGATTGATGTTAAATATTTAATCCCTAACGAGTAGTACTTACAGAAAACTTTATAAATAATCTCTTTTTCCCATTTAAAAATGGTAGAGAAACTAACCTTGCCTGGATTGAGGCTAAGAAAAACAGAGCTTCCTAATCAAGTGTATATTGCTAGTAAGGACTATCTCTGCATGACAGAAGTATTCATGCCTGCTGTGATGAGAAATGCTCGTCCTGAACAGGCAGTAGAGATGGTTCAGCAAGAAGTGAGAGCAATGGCTGAATTAGAAGTGGTTGATCAAGAGGAGTATGATCGACTGTCACCATTACAACAATCAGTAGTATCTTTGCCTCCTGCTCTTTATAATGCGATAGCAGATAATGATGCTTCTGCCATTCAAGCATTAGCTAAACAGTATGGGGAAGGAGATTTTGTGAGTGTCAATTTTGGATTGATCTCTTCCGGAGCGATGATTGAAGCATTGCGCCAGTCATCTTTTGTTTTACCCTCTAGTTTTTACCAACAACAATTAAGAGCTAATGTCAATGACCTCGGTGCAGGATTTCATCTGGAGCTAGGTTTGGAACGAGATGGATTATCAGGAAGGGATAAAGGGGTCGGATTGTATGCAACCTGCGATCCAAGAGTAAGAGGTTTAGCAGACCAACGCATCGAGTATGCCAAGAGTGTCTTCAGCTCACCAAGAACAGTTCAACGATTATCGCCTTTATCTCTTGTCCAATATGCTGCTGATGGTTTAGATCTAGCTCACGGAGAATATCTGTCTGAACATCCAGAAGCTGTTAGTGCAGAAGAACCATCCTTGGATGTGATGCTCTTTGAAGGTGCTGAACTCCTCAACGTAGAGGGTAGAATGGTTATCCTAATCAATGGTGGTTCTCTGGAAGACTTTTTTGGCCGAGGGAAATAGTAAATCTCTTCCTTACTAACCTCATTTTTCCACCGCACCACCAAAACATTTTTAAACCACAACACTTTTTCCCTGTCCAGAGAATGATAGATGCTCAAGTATTCTGCATGGAGTTCATATGGAAGAACAATTAAAGACAGGTACAACTACGGTTGGTATCGTTTGTAAAGACGGTATCGTCTTGGCAGCAGACAAAAGGGCTACTGCCGGGAACATGATCGTCGACAAGCGCGCGGACAAAGTTCATATCCTTACTGATGATTTTGCCGTCACTATCGCTGGCGGTGTTTCAGACGCTCAGTTAGTCATCAAGCTCGTCAAGGCAGAATTAAAATTGAAAGAGATGCGCACCAATAAGAGGCCTAGCGCCAAGGAAGCAGCTAACCTCTTGGGTGGAATTTTGTTTTCAAATATCCGGCGCCCTACCATGCTCATGAGCATCGCTCATTTCCTGCTTGCAGGAAGAGACAATCTAGGCGTTCATCTTTACGATTTATTCCCCGATGGCAGCGTAACGAAGATCAAAGATTTCGTTTCATCCGGTTCAGGAAGCGTTTTCGCTCTAGGAGTATTGGAAACGCAATATCATCCGGCTATCACTACGGAAGAAGGTGTTAAATTAGTGACGAAAGCTATCAGCACGGCCTTGCAGCGAGACAGCTGTTCCGGCAATGGGATCGATGTTGTTGTGGTGAAGAGCGACGAGATTAAGAAAGTGTTTCATAAAGAAATAGAAGTTAGCTTATAACTATAAACGGAATTTATACCTATTGAAGGAATAAAATTCCAGAAGGGATAAGCTATTCTTGAATATGTTTTTTCAAATGGAGGAAGAATCATGCCAGATATTTTAAAAGAAATCATGAAGATCTTGCCGGAAGGCAAAATTTCTGATGCGGCCTTTGAAGGGGCTAACATCGTCTTATATACGAAAGATAAAGAGTACTTCATGGACAACCAGGGCACGATAAGGAATGCCGTGCAGGAGTTTAAGAAACGGATTGAGGTCCGTCCTGATCCTTCTATCTGCATGGAGATGGAGAAAGCAGAAAAGCTGATCAAAGAGATCATTCCGGAAGAAGCTGGGGCACAAGAATTCATTTTTGATGCCCCCCGATCACAGCTGATCATTCATGCTGATAAACCAGGTTTAGTCATCGGCAAGCAAGGAGAGATCCTTAAAGAGATCCGTTCCAGGACCTTATGGGTTCCTTTAATCCATCGTTTGCCACCGATCCGCTCCAAGCTTATTGAATCCATCAGGGCAGTATTATATGAAAATGCCGATTACCGCAAAAAATTTCTTGATAGAGTCGGACATAGGATCTATGACGGCTGGATCAGAGAGAAGAAGCACGAATGGATAAGATTATCATTTTTGGGAGCGAGCAGACAGGTAGGAAGAAGCTGTTTTTTACTGCAGACTCCAGAATCACGAGTTCTTATCGATTGCGGCATCGATCCTGGACAGGATGAAGGTTCTGAGCAGTATCCTTTCTTGGATGCGCCAGAATTTAACATCTCC
>Ga0209541_10000370_pt1 | contig 88300 bp, 116 predicted proteins | sample RifCSPlowO2_01_FD_184027 | JGI IMG/M metagenome (GOLD analysis project Ga0209541, IMG submission 184027) | Groundwater microbial communities from Rifle, Colorado - Rifle CSP2_plank lowO2_0.1 (SPAdes) (version 2) | ecosystem: Environmental > Aquatic > Deep subsurface > Groundwater | place... | reverse complement strand
GCTCAGAGAGCCTCTGGCTCAGAGAGCCTCCGGCTCAGAGAGCCTCCGGCTCAGAGAGCCTCCGGCTCAGAGAGCCTCCGGCTCAGAGAGAGTTGGTGTAGGCCTTGAATCTTTCAAAGCCTTGATGTCTGGCTTAATAGTATTATTGATGTAATCTTTTATAGCCGAGGCATCTGCGCGAACTACTTTAAATAGTTCTTTAGCTTCCGCGAGTAAGGTTTTGAACTGACCTTCGGAAGTTCCGCAGTTATAATCATTTGCTTCCTCTAATTTCTTAAAGGCCGCATCTGCGTCGCTACTGAAATCTGCGATTTTATCTCTTAATGTCTTGAGATCTGTCTCAAGCTTTGCGACCAGAGTAGGATCGTATCCCTTTTCCTTTAGCATATCGACCAACCTTTGACTTCGATCAACAATTCTCTGATATCGAGCTTGATAATCGTCTCTATTTTTCCTGTATCGGATTACTCTTTCCTCAATTCTTTTTTGTAATACTGTGCAATTTCGAATACTTGATTCGACTCCAGGTGTTACTGAAACATCTGTTTGGGCAAAGGCAGCAACCGGATTCAATAACATACCTGTCATGGCTGCAGTTAAAAGGGATACTTTAATAAATTTATTCATATTTTTCACCTCCCTCCGGGTCAGAGACCCTTACGGGTCGGAGACCTCTTTTAGTACACGACGAGTCTAACAAATGAAGTTAAGAATAACCTAAGAGGAGAGGATTATCGTAAAAGTTGACCCGGTGCCTTGGCTGCTTGTTGCACTAATTTCACCTTTATAGCTTTCGACAATTTTCTTAGCTATTGCCAAACCCAATCCCGCACCCTTTTCTTGGTCGTTTCCGTTTGCCCTGTAAAATCTATGAAATATTAAAGGTAAATCTTTCTTTGGTATTCCGACCCCCGTGTCACTTACTTGCAGAATCGCTTTTTTACCGACCTTTTTAGCGGAGATTGTAATGTTGTCTTTTGGTCGACTGTATTTTATTGCATTGTCAATAAGGATCACCAATACTTCTCTTATCTCATCGGAGTTTGCGCGGACTTTGATTTTGGTATCGAATTTTGATGTTAAATTCAATTTTTTGGTTAAAGCTATCTTTTTCATTTTAGACACAACTTCGTCGGTAAGCTCCGACAGGTCAAAGGCCGTGACTTCTTTAGACGTGGTATACGAAGGTTGTCGTACCAGAACAAGAAGTCCGTTGACGATGTTTTTCATTCTCTTAACCTCTTCTTTGATACTTTGAAAAAGTAGCCTATTTTCTGGTGTTAATTTTGAATTGGTTCTCTCAGCTGATTCTATTTCCATAGCGATTGTTGTTAGAGGTGTCTTAAGTTCGTGAGATGCGTCAGCTGCAAACTCTTCCTGTTCTTTGAGCATTTTTTGAATAGGAGAAAGTGTTAATCCGCTTAAAAAGTAACTACCGAAGGCTCCGATTATGAGAAGCATCCCATCTAAAAATAACAACCTTTTCGTAAAATTTGATTCAAACTGATCCAACCTTTCCGAAAGAAGCGCGGTAAGTTTGGGCCTCTGTACCTTGTCTGAGAGTGCCTGTTCAATTCTATCGAACGCACGACTTTCCGCATTTATTGCAGCAATACTCGATGTTGCTAAAAGGATTGTTATAATGACAAAGTACCAGAAGGTTAGTTTAATTCTCGCGCGTTCAAACATATTTAAGAGATATGACTTTATCTTATTTCTTATTACTTATTCTGTATCCGATACCTTTAACTGTTTCAATTAGTGGTATTTCTTTGGGGAAATCCTTATCGACTTTATTTCTTAAATAGCCGATATAAACATCGACAACGTTTGTGAAGGGGTCTGTTTCAATATCCCAGACGTGCTCAAGAATTTGGGTTTTTGAAAGAATATGGTTTTGATTTCTCATAAGATATTCAAGTAGGGCATACTCTTTAGCGGTGAGTTTTAATTCTTTATTTGTTCTTGTTGCGACATGCGTTACGGGATCCAGGCTCAAGTTATCTACCGATAGCCTAATTTTAGGCTCATCTTTACCTCGACGACTTAGGGCGCGAATTCTTGCAAGGAGCTCGTCAAAGTCAAAAGGTTTGGGTAAATAGTCATCGGCGCCCATATTAAGCCCCTTGACCTTGTCGCTAATTGTATCTTTTGCAGTCAGCATCAAGATTGGCGTTGGTACTTTTTCCTCACGCAGCTTTTTGGTCACTTCAAATCCATTAATTTTAGGCAGGCCGATATCTAAAACTATTAAATCGTACGGTTCAAACGTCGCTTTATCCAGTGCGTCTTCACCGTCGTAAGCAGTATCAACAGCAAAACTTTCTGATTCCAGCGCTTTTTTAAGAGATAGAGCTAATTTTTTTTCGTCTTCGACAAGTAATAATCTCATTTGAGCCTTCCCAGAGAGTCGGACTCTGATCGACGGTTTACAAAACCGCTGCTCTGCCGTTGAGCTAGGAAGGCGCATCAGAACAAGCTTAGGACTGTTAGTTGCAATTATACCAAAGCTAAGGGAGCATTTGAATCTGGAGTAGACTTTTTCTTTGCCGAACCTTCTTTTTCCAAAAGAAAGTCGATTAACGTAAATGACCCCGCTCAAGTGGTTTACGGTCGAAGTTTTTCCCCGGATGAAACCAGGTGGGTGAGCTCGTCCCGAAGCTTAATAAGCGACGGGCAATTCGCTCTCGGTTAAGGTCGTTAACCGCACCCCGCTAAGCGGGGCTCCCTTAATAGCTTTTTTGATGAGGAAAAAGCTTTCCCGAAACCTACTTTGAACAGGGTCACTTATATTTTATCAGACGGGTCAATCAGTTAACATGGTCTCCGATCTGGAGGGTCTCTCACCGAGCTGGAGAGCTCTCTGAGCTGGAAGCTGACCCGGTGGGTCAGATAAAGTTATTTCCAGGAATAAGTAGCTTTAAAATAAAGTTTATTATCGGGGACATTACGAGAAATATCGGAGATGTTCCATTGACGGTTGGAAAAATAAGAAAAAATAAAATTATTATTCCGTACCTTCTTAAAAATAATTCAGCTTCTGCGGCGTCTTTTTCGGGCAGTAAACCGATGAATATTTTTCCTCCGTCTAATGGATTGATTGGAATTAAATTAAAAATAGCCAAACTTACGTTTAGGACGATAGCAGGTATAAGTAAAGTCGAAAATAAATAAAGGGGCGAAAAGGGATTTGTACTGACGCGTACAACTATAGATAAAAGTGTAGCAAGAATTAAATTTGCTCCCGGTCCTGCTAAAGAAATTAGTGCTGCGTCCCGCCTTGGGTTTTTGAGATTATAGGGATCAAACATTACCGGTTTCGCCCAACCAAAAGGCATAACGGGAATTCCAAATGCCCTCATTATTACAAGAACCAACAAAAGAGTTGTTCCTACAGGATCATAGTGAACGATTGGGTTTAGAGATAACCTTCCCATTAAGCGGGCTGTCGGATCACCAAGCCGATCAGACATATAAGCGTGAGCCGCTTCATGAACGGTTATTGCGACGACAAAAGCGAGAATCCAGGCAATTAGTTCCATAATTTTTACCTTTGATAAATAAAGGCTTTATTAGTATAATAGTCGATAGCTTAAAACTCAAAGCTTAAAACGAAAAACCTTGGAAATTTAGCTTTGACATTTAAGTTATAAGTTGAAATATGTCATACGTTTGTCAAATTTGCGGAAAGAAAAATGTAATGGGACGTTCTCAGCATCATAAACGCGGTGTTGCGGGAAAACGCTGGATCAAGCGTGCTCCTGAAACTCCCAGACTTTTCAAGATTAATTTACAAAGAGTAACATTAAAGATAAATGAGGATACAAAAAAAATGAGGATTTGTACAAAGTGCTTAAAAAGAATAAAAAAATACGGAGCAATAAGAAAGTACTCCAATATTCACATAGCTTAGAAATTCTTACATGACACTTCCAGAAAATAATACTGTTCAAGTTAATTACTCGTTGCAAGAAAATACCGAAATTATGGTTGTTGAACCTAAAAATAGGTTACAGAGCGACGAAGTTGACCAACAAGTAAAAAGCGTTCTGGAAAAAATTTCAGGCAGAGCGTACGAGTACTCAACGTATAATTTTAGTGAGGTTCTAGAAAAATACCCTCGTATGTCAAGATATTTGATGGAAGTTGGTACAAATAGATTTTTACCTCTTGATTTTTATTTCGGTGTAGGTATTGCATATGATTTTTTTACAAAGAACTTAAGAGAAGGACAAGAGATAAGTGATATTAAAGTAGTGCAGTACGACGAATTATTGGGTTCTATAGAAAGAGTGTCAAAGGGCGATCTCGAATATAAGTCTAGGGTGGAACAGGGGTTTGAAAATTTTCCAGACAATGATCTTAAAACAATCATAACGGAAGTTAGTAGATTGGCTATAGGGGAATCTGAAATAAAAGAGGGCGCTATGATAATGTGGGAACTTCTCAATCCATGGAATTTAAAAAGATAAGACTTGCTAAAAACGAAGTTGAAAAGCTAATCGTAGACTTACTACACTACTGCGTAGTGATGTAGTGCTAGGAGCAGTTCAGCCTGTCGGGCGGAATAATCTTAAACGAAGTTACTAAATTCGCCGCAGATAGTGATAAAGTCGAAGCGGGTGTTTGGGATTATTATTTTCTTCTTAATCCATCAAAATATACCGAGACAAACTCTGCCGAGAAAAATATTAAATAAATTTCGCTTCGGGGTAGCCTTCGAGAAATTGCTTCCATGAGACACCCCCCTTGCCCTCAAGTTGTACAACGTCGAGAATAAGCTTGGTGATTTCTTGTGTGTTATCAGGCGATTTCTCGCTAACATCACGAATTTTTCGTGAATTATCACTAATAGATGCGAGATGGGATTTTAGTATTTTTAATCTCTTATGTTCTTTGCCTACTGCTCTTGACCTCCGGTTCTGAGAACCTCCAGGTTCGGAGAAGAGCCTCCGGCTCGGAGAGTTCTTTGCTCTTTGTCCTAGCTGGACATATGTCCAGCTTATGGGCCATGGCTGCATGGCACGGATAAATCGGTCGAGGGAATAAGCGAAGCTTGGCCGACTTTGTCGGTAGGCACTAGGTACTAGAGAATAGTCTTTGATAAAGGGGATTTTCCACTTGCCGTTGACAGGTGTTACCCCTGTCAAGGCGGAATTCAGGATTTTTGCTGGGATAAACGCGTCTTCCTTTTTAATTTGGCGGGTAAATATAGCTTTATCGTGATCCTGTTCACGGGGTGTTATTTTACCTGCTAGATAGGCGGGGATAAGCGTAGTTATTACTTCAGCTGCGCGGTTGAAGAGCCTAATTCTGAGTATTTCGGAATTATCCTCGTCACTAATTTCTTCTTTAAACTGGCTGATAATCGATCCGTGATCGAGTGCAGCGTCCATTTTAATAATGCTGACGCCCGTGGTTGTGTCACCACTTATAATCGCCGCCTGAATTGGGGATGCTCCGCGGAAGGTCGGTAGGAGAGACGGATGTATATTAAGAATGCCGTGCTGGAAAAGCTTTATTATGCTCTCAGGTATGATTTCACCGTAAGATGCCAGAACGCCTATGTCGGCTACGATGTTTTCTTTGAATAGTTCCTGTGACGAGTGGAATTTTGGAATATGTTTTTTATGCGCCCAGGTATCAACGGCAGAATACTCCAGGAATTGATTGCGCCCCGTTGGTCTTGGCGGTTGTGTCACCACAGCAACGATAGGAGACTCTCCATTTCCCCCCTTTAATTTCTTATGGAGAGTGTCAAGAACTGGTAGGACATACTCCGGTGTGCCAAAGAAAACTACTTTCATAATAATAGATACTAATATACTAAATTGTGCTAATGATACTAATTGATACGAAAAATACTAATAGTTAGAATATAAACTTATTTTTATTGGCTGTGTCAATTCTTACAATTCTGGAGGGTTTTAGATATTTATTTCTGAAATTGATTAATAAACCTAATTTTAATCTTGAATCTTGAAGATATCTTTGTAGTTGATAATAGTCATCCTTAGTCAAAATTCTTTTGGCTTTCAGCTCTAGTACTATTTTTTTATCAATGATGTAATCCACAATATTACTATTGTCGCCAATTCTAAATTCTCTTTTAAATAGTATTTTCGATTCTTTAAGTTTCTTTTCGAGTGAGTCAGAGTATTGTTTTTCTCTCGCATAACTACCCAGCTCATTATGTATTGTAAAACAGATTCCCACTATAAGATAAGAGAGTTCGGGATAAATTAGTATTTTATTAGTATCCATTAGTAATATTTGTAACTATTTGTATATTGGTATCTTATATTTCCACTTTCTCCCATTCGTCTCCGACGAGTTCGTAAAGACTTCTTTTCTGTTCGATTAGACGGTCAATAAATAAGATGCCGTTTAAGTGGTCAATTTCATGCTGAATAATTTGAGCATCAAATTTCTCAAATACCGCTGTTTTTTTTTCGCCTTTTTCATCAAGATAGTTAATTTTAATAACAGGCGGTCTTGTCAAAGGACCGTAAAAATTAGGTAGGGAAAGGCAGCCTTCCATTAATTTAATATCTTCCTCATCTTCTTTATCTTTAGTTTTGGTATCTTCCAAATAAACTATCTGAGGATTTATGATAATTGATATTTTATCTTTCGGTTTTATTGCAAACATCTGTAAATTTTTTCCGATCTGAGGTGCGGCAAGACCTACACCTATCGGATCTTTTTGAATGATCAGTGTGTCTTTCAGGTCCTGTATAATCGCACCGATTTTTTTATCAAATTCCACAACCGATTTCGATTTTTGCCTTAGGACAGGGTTTTTTACGGTTACTATTTTTTGAATCATACTCCGGAGTATATCATTTTGCCTCTTCAAGTGCTTCTCTAGCAAGAGTGTCGTCCGGATTAATGTTTGTAAGTATGTAATTGAGTTCGTTTTTTGCCTCTTTTATGTTACCTTCATCGATTAATAGAAGAGCAAGTGCGTAACGAGCGTCGCGGTAGTTACTTTTTAAATCAATCGTCTTATGAAGTATTTCTTTTGACTTCTCGATATCTCCAATACGCAAATATGTGAGGGCAAGATTGTAGTATAGCTTTGCATCAGTTGGGGCGAGAACTAATGCGTCTTCAAGGTCTTTTTTAGCTATGCCTAGGTAGTTAGCGTTATATGGGGAAAGATTGATAAATATTCTTGCTTCACTTCGCCTTAAATTGACGTTATATGGTGACAGATTGATGGCGCGTTGCGAGAACAAATATAGCTCATTGACTAAACGATTTCCAAGGTCTTTATCACCCGATTCATATGCTGCATCAACAATTCCTACCCGGATATCTGCCAATTCGGCCCAATATGTTGCTTCTTTGGGAGATAATTTAATTGCTTTTTGAAGTTGGTCGTTGGCGACTTTATAGTTCCCACGGTCATTATTTAGTTTTCCTTTACTGTAAAGTAAATCAGCATACCAATACTTAGCAACAGAGTAAAAGAGCATAAGAGTAAAAGAGCATAAGAGTAAAGCCCCGATCTTCTGGACATGTGAGATTTTTGTTAACTTATTTTCTTCAGCTCTAACGCTATCAGGCTCTAATGTCACTGCCAATGCCGGAAATAGGTAGAAAAGAAGGGATACAGGAACTACAGAGAAACCGAAGAAATTAGTGACGAGAATGGAGACATAACCAGCTAATAATGCTAAGGTTAATAGGCTTATCTCAACTGACTCTAAGTTTCTTAGAATAATGCGCATGAAGGTGATTAAGCTGACTATTATTAAGATTAAATAAGACAATAATCCGACTGAGCCGGAGGTTGCTGCGAAATTAAGGTATTCATTGTGGGCTTTATTGTATAAAAAGTCCCACTCAGAAACCAGGTTATGGGCAACGGGACGAAATTTGTAGTACGAAAACGCAAACGTTTCAGCTCCACTACCGAAAATCGGGTAATGTTTCCAAGTAGCTATAGCTCCTCTCCAGACAATTCTTCTGATTTCGACAGACGATGATCCACCGAGTTCGAGTGCCGGAGAGGCCGTAGGTTGTAAGCCGTAGGTTGTAGAAGAATCCTTTGTTAAGAGTTGTTTTAAATTGGGAGTCCATGGAGAGCCAGCGATGAGCATGAGTACTAATAAAATTATATTATTAATTAACAATTTCGAAACAAAGCTCTTAGCATTAGTTTTTGATTTTAAAAAAATTACTGCCGTACTAACCCAAAAAGTTATATCCGCCGCCAGAAATCCCAATAACCCAGAGCGTGATTTTGTATAAAGTAGAGTGATAAAAAGTAATCCAGAGAGTAAAACCCAAAAAGTACTGTTGTGAAGTTTTAAATTTGCACCCCGTAATTTTTTGAAAATTGAAAATTGAAAATCCCTTGACTTTGCTCGGGATGGTGAGCTTGCCGAACCATTGAAAATTGAAACAGCCCACGTAAGTGGTAAGATTGCTACCAACCAGGCTGCTAACCAATTGGGTTGTCCGAGCGTGGAAAACACTCTATTTTGTACATCCTGAACCCAAATGTTCTTATCTATGCCGAAATGTTCAAGAATTCCGTAAGTGCTGACGACTAGTGTACTTATAAAAAGTGCAGTTATAGAGTTTTTGGTGCCCTTGTTATCCACATTCGAAACATAAGCCCAGTAGAGGAGAGAGTATGATAAGCTTGACGCAAGCCCTCCGTTAAATCTGGAGTAGTAGCCCAGAAAGGATGTTCTTTGGTCAATCGATATTATTGTCGAAATAAATTGGGATAGAAGAAAGATTATAATAGGTATATCTAATATTGTGCGACGAAATAAAAATTTTCTTTTGATAATCGCATCGATCACCCAAAGACAAGCAATAAGAATAGTTACAAAATAGGCTGTAATTATTTTATTAAATTCGAATATTTCAGAAGTTTGTGGCCAAAGCACCAGTGGAATAAAAAAGAAAATGAAATAAAATAGGTAAGAAATTAATTTTTTGGGAGCTGTCATTATCAGGTTCAGTTTACAATATACTAATAGAAATTTCAGCATTTTTAATAAATTAAAGATTAATTAATGGGAATTAGTATCAAAAATCTCAAACCGAGAATTAAAAAAATCAGGTTGCTTGACGTTGGCAATCCGGTCGACAGAGTTAGATACTTTCCAAAAGCAGGTTTCAATCGCTTCTGGGGATTGTTTTCTCACGATATTGGAATTGATCTTGGTACTGCGAATACTCTAGTTTGGGTTCGCGGAAAAGGGATCGTAATCAGAGAACCTTCAGTTGTAGCTAGACATAAAAAAACAAAAGACATTCTTGCAATAGGCGGAGATGCAAAAAAAATGCTTGGGCGGGTGCCTACAAATATCGAAATAATACGACCTTTGAAGGATGGTGTAATTGCGGATTTTGACGCAGCTGAACTGATGCTTGCGCATTATATTAAGAAGGTTCATGTGTCAGGAACTGTGATACCGAAAATTCCGCGCCCCAGAGTTGTTATTGGAATTCCCTCCGGTGTGACTGAAGTTGAAAAAAGAGCAGTGGCGGACGTGGCCTTGGAAGCCGGTGCGCGAGAAGCAAATTTGGTTGAGGAACCAATGGCAGCAGCGATCGGCGCAAATTTACCTATTACCAAACCTGCAGGTAATTTTATTGTTGATATTGGAGGAGGGACGTCTGAAATGGCAGTCATTTCTATGGGTGGTATTGTAGTAGGTCGCTCAATCAGAGTTGCTGGGGATGAGATGAATGAAGCAATTGTTAATTATGTCAGACTTAAGTACTCACTTTTACTGGGTGAGGCTACTGCCGAAGAGGTGAAGATTGCAATAGGTACCTCTCGGGATGAGAAGGAAAAATATTTTGTAGCAAGGGGGAGAGATCTTGAAACAGGATTGCCGAGGTCACTTAAATTAAGTAGCAGCGAAATTTCCGAGGCACTGTCAGAAACTATAAGGGAGATTGTCGGAAATATTGTCGAAACTTTGGAGGAAACTCCACCTGAGCTGGTATCCGATATTATGGAAAAGGGAATTATATTGGCGGGTGGAGGTTCACTAATTCCGGGAATTGAAAGTGTTATCTCAGAAAAGACAAAAATGCCTGTAGTAGTAGCAGAGGATCCGATGTCGTGTGTTGTACGAGGTTGCGGAGCACTTTTAGAAGATTCTGCCTTGCTTGAAAAAATTAGGTTAACAAGAGGTGTTTAAATATGAGACCCTTATCTCAACCGCAACGGGATCCGACTTTATATATTTGGATACTGCGATTGATATTACTTTTAGTTTTTATTGTTCTTCTGGCAAGGATAACTGAACTCCAGGTTATTGAGGGTAGTTACTATCGGGCTCTGGCCGAAGAAAACAGGATAAGAAAAGTAAGTATTAGCGCTCCGCGTGGAAAAATATTAGCCCGGGGAGGAGAGATGTTAGTCGGTAACAATGAAATAGATAAGCGTATTATATTTGATCCGAATACGGGTTATACAAAAAGCGACAACCTAAGCGGAGCGAAACCTGAGGAATTAGTCAAAGAATGGATAAGAAATTATCCATTGGGGAAAAAATTTGCGCACGTAAGCGGTTACTTAGGTCGCGCGAATGTTGATGAAGTTGGGCGCGTCGATTCAAAATGTTCAGATAAGGGTATAAAAAGTAATGACTCTTTAGTGGGACGAGGGGGGTTGGAAGAATATTATGACTGTGTCTTGAGGGGCATAGATGGTGAGGAATTAATTGAAGTTGATTCGAAAGGCGAGAAGGTAAGAATTCTAGGTAAAAGGGACCCGACTTCGGGAAATGATATTAAAACTACGATTGATTACCCGCTACAGGAATTTATTGCCGAGAAACTTGAAGGACAAAAAGGGACAATTATCGTCTCCGATTCGAAAGATGAAATATTAGCATTATACTCGTCGCCGACGTACGATCCGAATACTTTTATTAACCCGCCGTCGGTGGATGTAATTGAAAAAATACTTAATGATCAGGATTTGCCCCTATTCAACAGAGCCATATCAGGGGTTTATCATCCTGGATCGACGTTCAAGCCTGTTGTGGCTCTCGCAGGACTCGAGGAAGGTGTAATTGATAAGGATTATATATATGAAGACACTGGACGACTGGTAATTAATACTCCATACGGAACATTTTCTTATTCGAACTGGTATTTCACGCAGTATGGAGGTGTTGAGGGAAGGATTAATTTAGAACGGGCACTCGCGCGTTCCACAGATACCTTTTTTTATAATCTGGGTGGTTTATTGGGAGTGGATAAAATTGATCTTTGGGCAAATAAATTCGGCATGTCCCAAATGACTTTGATAGACTTACCGGGTGAAATTAGCGGATTGGTTCCTTCACCGGAGTGGAAAGAGAAAGTCAAAGGAGAAAGGTGGTTTTTGGGTAATACTTACCACATGTCGATTGGCCAGGGAGATATTGCCGTGACACCTTTGGAGCTTAATCGGGCTATTACTGCAATTGCTAATAAAGGTAGTTTATGTGTACCACATCTGTTATCTGCTGAGGTGTCAGGAAATTTCCATTTTCCAGTCTCTATTTTCCAGTGCAAGGATCTAGGAACTAAAGAGGAAAACATCAAGCTTGTAAAACAAGGGATGGAGGATGCGTGTTCTCCAGGTGGAACAGGATTTCCATTTTTTGACTTTAAAGAAAAGAATCCAAGGCATGTTAGCGTAGCTTGTAAAACTGGTACAGCCGAAACTGGCGTCAACAATAAAACTCATGCTTGGTTTACAGCTTTCGCACCTATGGATAAACCGGAAATTATTGCCACAGTACTAGTGGAAGAAGGCGGAGAAGGCTCGGCCGTTGCGGGCCCTATTGCGCGGGATATATTTGATTATTGGTTCGCTGCAGATTCGAAATAGTAGGGAAATATTTGTTACTGACAAGGTCCGACCTTAGAGGAAATTATGAATGAACGTGAATACTTAATTGCACTTGCCTCTTTTATGTCATTTGGTCCGGCAAGGATAAAGCTGATGCTTTCCTATTTCGGTTCGGCGAAAAAAACCTGGGATGTACAAAAAGAAGATCTATTGGAAATTGGTCTTAAAGAGCAAAGTGTTAATGATTTTATAAAATACCGAGAAGGTATCGAATTGCCGAAATATTTTAATGACTTAAAAAGACACTCAATAGGATGTATCACAATAAATGATCATGAATATCCCCAGAATTTACGAGGCTTGGGAGACGCTCCTTTAGTTCTATATCTACGAGGAAGACTAATTAGTTCCGATATCAACTCTGTCGCAATTGTCGGGAGTCGAAAAATGACTTCATACGGAAGAGAAGTTACCGAGAGGCTGTCCCGGGAACTTGCGAGTTTGGGTATAACGGTTGTTTCTGGCCTTGCTTTCGGAATAGATATTACAGCGCATAGAAGTGCACTAGAAGCCGATGGAAGATGTGTTGCCGTCTTAGCTTCAGGAATAGACATTATTACACCCAGATCGAATGAGTGGCTGGGTCTTGAAATAATTAAAAAGGGTGGAGCGATTATCTCTGAATATCCGCCGGGAGTAATTCCTCAGAAATACTTCTTTCCCTATAGAAATAGGATAATTTCCGGTTTGTCGAAAGCTGTAATTGTTGTTGAAGGCATGATAAAAAGCGGTACAATTCATACCGCGAAGCACGCAGCTGATCAGGGGCGTCAAGTATTTGCCGTACCCGGACAGATTACCTCACCAATGAGCGGTGCGCCCCACTATTTAATAAAAAATGGTGCAAGAATGTTAACAGACGTAAAAGATATCTTGGATGAGCTGGACATGCAATTAAAAGTTGATAAGGATATAGTCGAGCGGGTTATGCCATCTGATATTTATGAAGAGAAATTGATTGAGGTTTTGGCAAATGAACCGTTATACATTGACGAGATTGGTAGAATATCAGGGTTGACGGTTTCAACTATTTCAAGCAAACTTACTGTCATGGAATTAAAAGGGATGGTTAAAAACATTGGCGGAGGAATATACAGAAAATGCTAAATGGCAAAAATATGAATTCTAAATTTAGCATTTAGTTTTTTAGCATTTATCTTTTGATAATGGAATTAATAATCGTTGAGAGTCCCACTAAAGCAAAAACCTTGTCCCGATTTCTCGGGAAAGATTATTCTGTCGAGGCGACAATGGGCCATATCATGGATCTTCCTAAAAGCAAACTTTCCATTGACGTAGAACATAATTTTAAGCCTGATTATGTTTTAGTTCCGAAGAGGGCAGATACCGTTAAGAAGATCAAAGATGTTGCAAAAAAAGCTTCACATATTTATCTTGCATCCGACCCTGATCGTGAAGGTGAAGCGATAGCGCACCATGTGGAAAAGATATTAAGAGATAGAGATATAAAGATATTTGGAGAAAAGGAAAGTAAAAGTCGCTCAATATCTAAATATCCTAATATCCCTATATCTCGCATTGTATTCCACGAAATTACAAAAGAGGCTGTTGAGGAAGCAATTGCCCATCCTCGAGCCATCGATAAAAACTTGGTTGATGCTCAAATTGCCAGGAGGGTGTTGGATAGACTAGTAGGTTATAAATTATCTCCCCTTTTATGGAAAAAAGTAAGAATCGGGTTGTCCGCAGGAAGGGTGCAGTCGGTTGCGGTTAGATTAATCGTAGATAGAGAAAAAGATATCAAGGCATTTAAATCGGAAGAATACTGGGAAATATATTGCGAAGTAAAGTCTCAAAAATTCCAAGAATCCAAAACTCCAATATTTAAAATTCAACTAATTAAAATTGGAGGTAACAAGGCGATAATTAATAACGACAAGGAAGCGAAGTTGGTCGTTTCGGACTTAGAAAAATCTGAATATAAAGTTCTTGATATTAAAAGCAAAGAAGTTAGAAAAAATCCGTTTCCGCCTTTTACTACCTCAACCATGTCTCAATCTGCTGCTAGGTTATTAGGCTGGTCTGCAAAAAAAACAATGAGTGTTGCACAGAAACTTTATGAAGAAGGACTTATCACTTACCACAGAACGGATTCGACTAATATTTCTTTACAAGCGATCGACAAAGTCAGGCAATTTATAAAAGCTGAATACGGTAATAAATATTTCCCGGAAAAACCGAGGTTTTATAAGACGTCATCGAAAGTTGCGCAGGAAGCACATGAAGCTATAAGACCGACAAATGTTGAATTAACAAACGACAAATTACAAACAACAAGCAATAAGTTTGTCAATGATTTGAGAAAACTATACGAATTGATATGGAAGAGGTTTGTAGCCTGCCAAATGTCGCCGAGTATGTATGACGAAACAACGATAGATGTTACCGCCACTCACACTTCCGAGGTGAAAGACGTTCACACCTCGGAGGTGTATGTTTTGCGAGCCTCAGGACAGGTGATGAAATTTGACGGTTGGCGGAAAGTAATTCCTCTGGCGAAGGGCGATGAACAGGTTCTTCCTATTATTGAGAAAGATGAAGAATTGGATTTAATGATAGTCCTACCTGAACAGAAGTTTACCCAGCCGTCGCCAAGATACAACGAAGCATCTCTTATTAAAACTTTAGAAAAACTCGGAATAGGAAGGCCATCGACGTACGCTCCGATCATTACGACAATTCAACTTAGACAGTATGTAGAGAAGAGTGAAGGTAAATTTATTCCTACAAGTATAGGAATTGCTGTAAATGATTTCCTTGTTCAAAACTTCCCCGATGAAATGGATTTTACGTTTACAGCTAAAATGGAAGACGATCTTGATAATATTGCAAACGGAAAAGTTAAGTGGGTTAAAGAAATTAGTGATTTTTGGAAACCTTTTGATAAAAAGCTTCTGGAAGTTGAGAAAAAATCAAAGAGAGTAAAAATAGAAACCGAGAAATTGGGTAAGAAATGCCCCGAATGTGGAGAAGGCCACCGGCCCAAAGGGTCCTCAGGCCCGGGGGGCGAACTGGTGATAAGGACGGGTCGTTTCGGAAAATTTATTTCCTGTTCCCGATTTCCCGACTGCAAATATACCGAGAAATATATGGAAAAGATAGATATGAAGTGTCCTGAGTGTAAAATAGGGGACGTAATAATCAAAAAGACAAGAAAGGGGAGAGTTTTTTACGGATGTTCACGCTATCCGGATTGTAAATTTGCATCCTGGCAAAAACCAAAAGACAATAAATCAGTAAATTCAGCAACTACCTAACAAGACCTCACCTTTAAAGGGAAACTTTTGTAAGTACGTAACCCCGACCTTTAACATTTTTCAAATTGAAATTATTTTTTATCTTTGGTTTAAGACGGGATATCACTTTGTATATTGCCCAAAGTGAAAAGTTGTCGTCCGACATTTTCATAAGTGCTGCTAAATTATCTAAGCTTACAATCTTTCCCTCATTTTCGCTGAAAAAAGATAATATTTTTGTTTCGGTATCGCTAAGTTGAGGATAGAGACGAGTTATCATTTCGGATCTGAAGTTCTTTATGTAATATTTCAAAAGACTTGATTTTAATCGGTAATTCCCGTCCGTTAACCCCAATAAATAGGCTTGTTTTTTATTATGCGTAATAAGAATTATAGTAAGTAACTTAAGCTGGAAACTAATTTGAGGTATGAGGATTAGTTTATCTTTATTGCTTAGGGGAATGTGTGATTCATAAAGCTCTTTGGTTAAATATTTTATAATTCTCGGGATTCCTCCTGAAAGATGATATATTTCATCAAAAACCGACAGATTTATATTCCACCCATAATAGTTAATAAGAGAGTTAATCATGCTAGCTGTTTGGATAGTGTCAAAAGGGAGAAAATAGATAATATCTGAGAAAAAAACTGTCGTCAGTGCTTGATGAGAAGAAGGGTACAATAATGCTTCCTGGTTCGAAATTGCAAGATAAGTTAAATATTTTGGATTTTTCCTTCTTAAACTATCCAATTTCTCTAATGTCTTAGGTTTGTCTTCGATCTGCTCGAAAAACCTGATTATTAATAGTTTGTTTTTTAGATTATTGGCAAATATCAGCTTTTTTGTGAAGTCTATTATATTTTCATTCTCCAGTTCAGGATCATAAACGTAAATTTCATCAAACAGTTTGTCGCTCCTAAAGTTGAAGCTTAAGAAATTAAAGATCGTTTTTTCACCGAATCCGGGAATTACAGAGAGACAAACGTTTTCGCCTTTGGTTAATGAACTACTGACTTTTTGGTAAAGATTCCCAAAGTAATCCTTAGGTAATGTTTCGAAATATGCTTTGTTCATGTCAAAAATATCTGTAGGTAATGCAGGTTTTTGAATGTATACCAGATTGGTATATAAATATCAAATTATGTCCAAAATAGGTCAAAAATCTATAAGATAATAGTCAAGCTAGGAAGTCTTTGTAAAGTTATATTCTTGTCAAGATGAAAGAACAAAGCTTTTTTTATACACGAGAAGAAGCTGAAAAAATTGTTGATCAACAAACCTTGAATTTTTTAAGAAATTTAAGGTTGGGATTAATTCAAAATGGATTTAACTGTGTGCCCGGTATGTGTCCTGAAAGAGTTTCTGGGATATATAACAATCCTATGAACATTAGACTTGATGAAATATCTAGGGTTGCTAAAGCTTTGGGGATGACTGTAAGAGAAATTTTTGGTGTTCGAGTGAGTACCAAAGATCGACAGGATAATACTTAATAGTAACCCTACCTTGTAGGGGTTACCCCATAAAGTATTAAGGGGGGTTGGAAATTATTAACCCTGAGAGATAATAAATTATTTATTAGTGTACTTATCTGCGCCGTAGAGATCCCAGAAAACAAGTCCGTGTTTTTTAAGAAAGCTTGCTGATAACACTTTTTCTTGCACATCGATCCGGAACTGTTCCCGGAAGTAATCGCGAAAAGTATCAAGCTGAACGATATATTTATAAAGCTTCTGAAGGCGTTCATAATCTAATGTTTTATATGTGTTAGGAATCTCTGCATCTCTTTGACGAAGAAAAGTATCAACATGAGCAAGTTGTTTAGGTGTTAGTATTTCAGAGGCGACTGCTATACCCAACCCCTTTTCTAACATTGCATAAATTACACCGTAACGGGTATTACGACTTTGAAGATAGTCAGACGTTCTAATAATATAGTGACTTTTGATGTCTGATGAACTAAGTTTATCGCTGAAATCTTGTGTACTTTTTCTATATATTTTAAGTGACTCGTGAGGAGAAGTGTTACCGCGAGTAAGATCTGCAGCATCAAAACCTGGGCCAACTATTTCTAAAAGTAAAGAGTCTTTAGAGAAAAGTGTTAAAACACTATGCATCTGATTAAAGCGGTCGTTTTCTGCCATTACAATTCCTATTAGTGGTGGTTTAAATATTGGAACCATATTAGCAAGCTCCTCTATAGTTGGATTTGACCCTTGTAGTTTTATGTGATCTTCAGGATTCGGACTGTCAAATCGTAAAGAAAATCTTTCAAATTTATGTTTGGCGTTCCAATCTCGCAAGTAACTAAGGACATCTTGTGTTAAATTGTTAACTACAAATCCGGGTAGTGTCGGTAAACCAGCAGATCTTAGCCGGATAATACTAGACAATTTTGAGTATTTTGAAGTGTCAAGATGTTTCTGAATTACTTGTGGCGTATCCAGAGAATATAGGAATTTTGGCAGTGTTTTGATCTTATTGCCGTTAGGTTCTTTTTCAACCATATTCTGTTGGTATTTGTAACTAACGGCAGTTTATATTTGATAATAAAGATGAGCTTGACTTTGTAAATATATTTACTAGACAGGTGTTTGACGAATAATAAGAATGGTAGGAATTACCGAAGGAAGATTTGGGGGATCATCTAAGTGTGAATGGTGTTATATATTAACGAGGGAGCGGATTTTTTCCTCAGCTTTTTCAAGCGAGATGTTAAAAACGAGTGCAACTTCTTCAACCATCATCTCAATTACGTCATCTAAAAAGTCTCTTTTAACTTTTGTATAATTTTCACCCGCAGCCTTCTTTTCCTTTAGGCACTGTCTGAGAACATTAGCAGTCTCCTGAATATTATTTAGATTGATATCATCCTTGGCTTTTATAATGTCAAATACAGGATATGCATCCATCTTTTCGGATAGAGACGACAAAACCAACTCCAACTCTTTCTTAGAAAGGGGTTTCCTGATATCTTCAGGAGCGATACTCTTTTCAGGTATCGAATATAGAAGACTTTTATTCAGAGAGTTTACAAAGTAAGGACAGTAATGTACGATCTTCTCAACTTTCCCATCAGTTTTGATTAAACTGATTTTTATCACTTTATATACCTTACCTCTTTCAATTAATTTATTACCCTTTTTGAGTTCGCCGCTAATACCATTTACATGGATTCGTTGCGACCTTTGGTAGTAGTGTGATGAGGTATAAGAACCACTCTCGCTTTGGCGAGATTTAGCGAATTTACTGCGATGCAGATCATTCATAATAACCTCACTTATTAAAATAGCTTAATATCTACTTCTTCTGTCAGGTCTTCTGTAATTGTTTCTGGGACCGCCGCTTCCACCACCACCTCTGTTTTCAAATCGTGGCCTTTCCTCTCTTGGTCGAGCTTCGTTAACTGCAATTTTTCTGTCGCTTCCGCTTCCTTCGATTACAGTTTCGTTTAGGTTTTTTATTGCTTCATCCGCCTCTTTCTCATTCTCCATCTCTACAAAGGCAAAACCCTTGCTCTGGCCGGTATATTTGTCCGAAATAACATCAGCTGAAATAACCTTACCGAACTTAGAAAATAAATCCATCAGTTGGGGACTGGTTACACTATAGGGAAGCCCGCCTACAAATAATCTTTTACTCATTTATTATCACCACCCTCCCGGTCTGCTTCCGGCTCAGAGAGCCCTCCAGCTCGGTGAGAGACCTTGCATTTCGGCAAAGCCCCGGATCTGAGACCTTTTTTTACTTCTTTTACTAAACTTGTTTCTTACTGGTGATGAAATTGCGTCTGTCTTAAGCTTGCGATTAATTCTCTCCGCAAGGAATAGTTAACGATTTCCACTCCAATTGAGGAAACAGATGTAAATAAGTTGTTGTATTCTAGCATAGATCAGCAAACAAAGATACCCTAATAGCTGTTGACAGTTTGATTGTTAGCAATTAATGTTAATGCAAAGTATGGCCAGGGAAGTAGTTGATGAAAATAAATATTCACCGATGGATTATATTCGGATGGGAAAGGAAGTGCCACCTTCGGTTATTGAAGCTGTAGAGAGAAGATACAAAAGATTAAGTGTTGGAAATAACAGTAGGGATTATGATGATGGAGGTGGTGGGAAAATTACTCCTACAGGAATTAAAAAGCAGGGTGGAGGATTTAAGTAAAGTTGTGATTATCTTTTCTCGAGAATAATAAAATCATAATCAAAAGGATTTTTATCGTCTTTAGTATGTGATTCCTTAGAAATTTCTCTCCAGTTTTTGTCATCGATATTTGGAAAATATACGTCTCCGTCAAAGTTATTATGAATTTTAGTCATATAAATTTTATCAGTAAAAGGTAGCATTTGTTTATATACCGAAGCTCCCCCTATTATAAAAAATTCATGTTCATTCTCACTTTTTGCTAATTCAACACCTTCGTTAATTGAATTAACAACAATGCATTCCTTAGCATGATAGTTCGGATCTTCGGATAAAATTATATTTACTCTATCGGGAAGGGGTTTACCAATTGATTCATAGGTTTTTTGCCCCATCAAAATGTGGTGCCCGGTGGTTAATTCTTTGAAGTGTTTCAAATCAGCAGGTAGATACCAAGGTAGTTTATTTTTCGCCCCGATTACGTTATTTTCTGCAACAGCAACAATTATAGAGACTTTCATACTTGATATGACCTTGCAGGGGTAATCCCTTAAAGGTTATCAGAGATTTTCTTTATTAGATTATCCGAATTTGTGTATTCGAAGATTTTATCAGTTACTGCCTTAATAGAGCCGGATGGTTTGGTGCCCCTTTTATAAAAACAAATAATAGGAACATTTTTAACATTTGCCCACCCCAACTCGATACCTTGTCCAGTTGAAGGGAAAGATACCTCTGCAACAACTAAGTCACATTTATCTAAATATTTTTTTGAGTCGAAAAGCTCAGAAGATTTCTCATGAGGTAAAGCTATGTCATGTTTTGCATTTAAGTTAGAATTTCTTAATGGTTTATACAATTCTTTTTTATAATCGAAACTGGTTGAGTGTGTGACGTAAATTTTCATACAGAAATTTGAGCTTTGATGGTTGGATAAAATTTATAATTTTTAAGCTCGAAATCTTCATACCTAAACCTAAAAACAGAATTTACTTTAGGATTAATTTTCATTTTAGGTAGTTTGTATGGTTTTCTTTTTAATTGTTCCTTCGCCAGTTCGATATGATTTAAATAAAGATGTGTATCGGCAAGGGCGAGTACTAAATCCCCAGGTTTATTGTTTGTAACCTGAGCTACCATCATTGTAAGTAGGGCGTAACTGGCTATATTGAATGGGAGGCCTAAAAATGTATCTACGGAACGTTGATACATCATACAGGAAAGTTTTTCTTTCGATACCTGAAATTGATACATTACATGACATGGTGGAAGTGCCATTCTACTGATTAGCGGTGCATTCCAAGCGTTGACTATTAACCGACGGCTGGCAGGATTTTTTTTAATTTCTGAAACTACCCGGGACAACTGATCGACTCCGGAGAAGTTACGCCATTGTACTCCATAAAAAGGCCCGCAGTCCCCGTATTTTTCAGCAAATTTTTCATCTGTGATAATTTTTTGAATAAACCTTTCTTTCTCTTTTTGCCATTTTTTGGTGTAGGTTAGGTACCTTTTTTCTAAGCCCTTAGCCTTTAAATAATTCTGATAAGGCCACTCGTTCCAAATATTTACATCGTTTTTTACAAGATAGCGAATATTAGAATTTCCCGATATAAACCAGAGAAGCTCATATATTACTCCTTTCATGAACATTTTTTTAGTGGTTAAAAGTGGAAATCCTTGGGAGAGATCGAAACGCAGTTGGCGACCAAAAACTTTTTTAGTTCCAGTACCGGTTCTCTCGCTTTTTTCTACTACACCGTTATCGAGGATGTCTTGAAGTAAATTGAGGTATGGGATCATTTTTTGCTAAGTAAGAATAAACAATTATATGCGACATGTCTAGTAAATAAATATACTTGTCTTCCGTACTTTTGCATGTTATAAGTCTGAGTAATGGTAGAAAAACTGACTTCAATAGAAGGCCCGATGTTTTCCGGTAAAACCCTAGAAATGATCAGGTTTGCCGATGCATTTACTGTCGGTGGTCATCAAGTACAAATATTTAAACCTGCAATGGACGATCGGGGAGAAGGTTCGAACCAAATAAAATCCAGGCTTTTTGGACGTTGGGATGCTACCCCCATTGATCAACCTGAAGAATTATTAAACAAATTACGTAAGGGAGTGGACGTAGTTATGATAGATGAAATACAGTTTCTTAACCAAACAAATCCAGATGGGGTTTATAAGATAGTTGAAGTAGTTGATAAATTACTTGATACGGATATTAAAGTTGTTATATCGGGATTACCGCGCGATTTTAGAAGGCAACCATTCGGTCCAATGGCCGAGCTGCTTGCGAGAGCTCAAGATAAAGTAGTGTTGAAAGCTGTGTGCGACGAAATAATTGAAGATGGAACAAAATGCCAACAACTGGCTACGGAAACCCAAAGATATGTTGATGGAGAACCGGCAGATTGGAATGATCCAGTTGTTTTAGTCGGAGATAAAATGGAAGGATACGCGGCACGTTGTATAAAGCACCATGTAGTAAGAAATAAACCAATCAAGTAAAAATCTTGCTGATTTGGGTAAGGACTAAATATGAGTGAAAGAGGGAAATTTATTGTTATTTACGGAGCGAATAATTTAGGTAAAACAGTCCAAGCAAACCTGTTGATTGACAGTTTAAGAAATATTGATAAAAATGCTCATTATCTTAAATATCCTATATATGATTTGGAACCAACAGGGCCAAGAATAAATGCAGCGCTTAGGGAAGGTCTAAATATTAGTGATATTGAACTTCAGAAAGAATTTTCTCAGAATAGAAGAGATTTTGAACCAACCTTATCAAAATGGCTTGAGGCGGGGAGATGGTTAGTTTCAGAGGATTATAAAGGGACAGGAATAAGTTGGGGGGTGACACATGATATTCCATTAGAAACGATGGAAGCTATGAACAGAGGGTTGCTCGATGAAGATTTGGGGGTTTTGCTTGATGGCGAGAGGTTTAGTTCGGGAATAGAAAGGAATCATAGATATGAATCTAGTAGCAGTTGGGAAAAAGCGAGACAAGTTCACCTCGAGCTTGCTAAGAGGTATCAGTGGGAGGTAGTTAATGCAAATCGGACAAGGGAAAAAGTGGCTGAAGATATTTGGAAAATTGTCGAGTTTAAACTTTTGAATTATACTACTTAGTGAGAACTATAACTATGAAGGACAATAAAATATTCGATTTAATAGAGAAGGAAAAAGAACGCCAGCAAAGTACATTAATGATGATTCCCTCTGAGAACTATACCTATCCTGAAGTCAGGGCTGCGGTGGGGTCGATATTAATGCATAAATATGCTGAGGGACAGCCAAGGAAGCGATATTACCAGGGTATGGGAGTAGTTGATGAGATTGAAGAACATTGCGAGAAAGTCGCCCTCGAAGCCTTCAAGCTTGATCCCGTAAAATGGGGCGTAAATGTTCAACCGTATTCGGGCACTCCCGCAAATTTAGCAGTTTATAATGCTCTTTTAAATCCGGGAGATAAAATACTCTCCATGTATCTTCCCGACGGCGGACACCTCTCACACGGTTGGCAATATAAAGATAAAAAAGTGACATTGGTGTCAAAAATCTGGAAAGTTGAGTTTTATCATGTCGATCCGAAGACTCAAGTTTTTGATTATGATGCCTTAGAAAAACAAGCTTTAAAGTTCAAGCCGAAACTAATTATTTCCGGCGGAACTGCATACCCGAGAGAAATTAATTATAAAAGGATGGGAGCGATTGCAAAAAAAGTTGGTGCATATTATATGGCAGATGTTGCCCACGAAGCAGGTCTTATCGCCGGGGGTACCAATTCTTCACCCTTTCCCTTCGCTGATGTTGTGACGATGACAACACATAAAACTTTAAGGGGACCAAGGGGTGCGTTAATTTATTCCAGAAAAGAAACGTCAGACGCAATAGATGCATCAATATTCCCGGGTATGCAGGGTGGACCGCATCTGCATACCATAGCGGGTATCGCGATAGCCTTGGCTAATACTAAGACTAATGAGTTTAAAAGGTACGCAAAACAAACTGTCAAGAATGCGCAGCGGCTTGCCCGAAATTTAGGCGAAGCCGGTTATGAAGTTGTGAGCGGCGGGACTGACAAACATTTAGTCTTAATTGACTTACGAAATAAAAAAATAAACGGTTGGTTTGTCGCTTGGGCATTGGAGTCAGCAGGGATAATTGTTAATAGGAATACTATACCGTACGACACCGGTTCTCCTTATTATCCGTCAGGTCTTCGGATGGGTACACCGGCGATGACTGTCAGAGGAATGAAGGAGAAGGAAGTGGACGTAATTGCTAAATGGATAGATGATGTAATTAAACACATAGGACAAAGAACCATCCCGGAAGATGCGGAAAAGAGAAATCAATATCTGAAGAAATTTAAAAAAGAAATTACGAAAGATAAATTTTTAAAAGATACAGAAAAAAAAGTAAAATTCCTCTGCCAGAAGTTCTCACTATGAGATAGCCGCCCAAGGTGACATCTCACGGGGTCCCGTTAGATCTAAAAGTATCTAACTGGGACGATTCCTTAATATTCTGAGACGCTTATTGTGGAATAAGTATGACTAAGGAGAGTAGAAAAGGTATACCCAGACATCGAAGAAAGTACTCAGATATTGGAGATCAAAAATCGTTTGGTATTCTTAACAGTTGGCTTACAGATCTTGACTTAGTGTTATCCGATGAGGAACGTAAAACACCGGTTGGAGAAAAACTTCTTATATCTCTAAGTATTATTGCAGGTTATAGACATGAACCAGTAGATTCACCTGTATATATGGAGGCACAAATTTTGAAAGAAAAAGTTGAAGCGAGTAATGCAGGGGAGTTTAATCCGAAGGTTTTATATAAACTCCTGAAACAAGAGGAAAGTAATAATTTGTAAGTATTTTCTTGTTAAACTAACTCCATTAGATTAAAATTAGCTTCATGGGTGCATACATTTTTGATGGCAGAGCTTTTGCGGGTAAATTACTCGATATGGTTGCAGCTAGGGTAGTCGGTTTAAAAAAGAAGGGAATTAATCCAAAACTTGTTTCAATTATCGTCGGAGACGATCCTGCGAGTGTTTTGTATGTCAATTTGAAAAAGAAAGCAGCGGAGAGAATGGGTTGTGGGTTATTGGTTGTAGGTTGTAGGGAAGAAACCAAAACTAAAGAAATAGTAGAAAAAATAAAAAGATTTAATACCGATAATACGGTCCATGGAATCATGATTCAGCTGCCCCTGCCGGAAAGACTTAGCATTGAAGACCGTGATCAGATTATTAACTCAATTTCCAAAGAAAAAGATGTTGATGGACTTAAAGACGATAGCAATTTTATTGCACCTACAGCTAAGGCAGTTTTGGAGATTATAAATTTAGCAATTAAAGTAACACCTTTAAAGGTGAGACCCTGCAAGGTAGTAGTTATAGGTGCCGGGGGATTTGAAGGAAGGAAAATTATCAGACTCTTGGGAAAAGAAAAATATCATGTCATTGGATTAGTGAAGGGAGCAGAAAGGTTTGAGGAGACAATAAGAACTTCCGATGTTGTAATCAGCGTAACAGGGAACCCCGATTTAATAAGGTCGGATATGGTCAAAGAGGGTGTTATTTTGATTGATGTGGGGTCGCCGAAAGGCGATATTGAAAAAGAAGCTTACCAAAAAGCTTCGTTTGTTTCTCCCGTTCCCGGCGGAGTTGGGCCTGTCACAATAGCCTGCTTGATGGAGAATTTGGTTAGAGCAGCTTCAGAAGAAGCTGGTAAAAGTTATGCTATTCAAAATAGTTAGTCACTCTGGTTATCGCTCTATTTCAACCGAACCTCCTTTTATAGGAATAAGCCTTGGCTCTTGTTCTAAATAAGATTTTGGGATTAAATCGCATTTAATTATTCTACCAACTGAATTACATCTGCCAGAATTATGCTCACGACAACCACATGTTTCCGGGGAGTGAGTACAGTATCCAAGAATCCATTCCTGCTGCTCAGGTGATCGGCTACTTGGGTTATAATCTCTACTACTTTCTCGTACCGGATATCCTTCATTTATTCTTTTGCTTATTCTGGCAACTCTATGCGAATAGCCACTAGGATGATTTCCATTAGACATAGTAAGATATTATAGGTCGCTACATATATATTGTCAAGCCTACATACATGTACTATATACTTATTATTAATTACATAAAGCACATTAAATTAAATGTTTAAAACTAAGTTGTTGCAATATTTTTGCTTCACTGCTATCATATCAATGTTATTAACACACCGATCATGCCTTCTGGAATCCCTTCGACTCTGCTCAGGGTTAAGGGTACAAACTTCCGATCGGTGGACGGACTAAGAAGGCAAAAATAATATGCAAGACGTTTCCCTAGAAAAACTTGTTGAAACCGGTGCCCATTTCGGTCATCAGGTTAGGCGTTGGAATCCGCGCATGAAACCATATTTATATGGTGAAGAAGGCGGAGTTCATATTTTTGATTTAATAAAGACTAAAAAATGTTTAGATGAAGCATTAGAAGTACTTCAGAAAGCTTCTAAAGAAGGCAAAAAAATTCTAATTGTCGGCACTAAAAAACAAGCCAAAGAAAAAGTTAAGGAGATCGCAATTGAGGCTGGTGTATTTTATGTTAATGAACGCTGGCTCGGAGGAACTCTGACAAATTTTGATCAGCTTAGGCTGTCAACGCAAAAGTTGACCGACATGGAGAAGAAGTACGCGGAAGGCTATTACAATAAATATACAAAGAAAGAAGGATTATTAATTGAAAGAGAAATTGCACGCCTGAACAGATTTTTTGCCGGTGTAAAAAATCTGTTAGCGATTCCTGATCTTATAATTATTATCGATACTAAAAAAGAAAAAGGCGCAGTCAGAGAAGCGGCAAATAAAGCGGTCGAGACGGTGGGTCTTATTGACAGCAATAGTGATCCGGACGTTGTTGATTGGCCGATACCTATGAACGACGATGCCACAAAAGCCATAGAGTACGTCCTCGATTTGTTTAAAGAAGCGATTATGGAGGGGAGAGGCATAAAAAGTAGTACAAGTGAAACCGGTAGTACGGGTGAAAAATCGGTCACATCTGTTAAAAAATCCGCGTGAATCAATAATTATGAAGATAACTGCTGATCAAATCAGGAAATTAAAGGAATCAACGGGAGCCCCGGTGATGAGAGTAAAAAAGCTGCTTGAAGAATTAAATGGTGACCTGAAAAAAGCTGAGGTGATACTCAGAAAAGAAGGTTTTGAGAAAGTGGAAAAAAGAGCGGGAAGGACTACGGGTGCAGGAATTGTTGCTTCGTATACGCACCACAACCAGAAAGTAGTTGGCGTTGCCGAACTTTTGTGCGAGACGGATTTTGTTGCAAGAAATGAGCTTTTTCAAAATTTAGGGAAAGATTTAGCAATGCAAGTTGCTTCAATGGGAGAAATAAATTTTCACAAGCAAGAATTTATTAAAGACCCCTCCAAAAAGATTAACGAGCTGGTTAAAGAATTGAGCGCTAAAACAGGGGAAAACATCCGCATAGGCCGTGTTTTTCGTGTAGAATTAAGAAATACAACAAAGTAACTAAGTAACGAACTAACTAAATAACTATTTATGGATGAGGCTTCGATACAAACTAAGATGCAACAGGTGGTCAATCTTGTGACCACGGACATTGCCTCTATTAGAACAGGACGGGCATCTCCAGCACTTATTGAAAATATAAACGTTTCCGTCTATGGAGGACAACAGAAGTTAAAGATCCAGGAGCTGGCGACAATATCAGTTCCTGACGCGCAGACAATTAATATTGATCCTTGGGATAAGTCTATTATCGGGGAAATCAGACAGGGAATTCTAGCAGCAAATGTTGGTATGAACCCTTCGATGGATGGAAATATTATTAGGATTTCTTTACCTCCTTTGACAACCGAAGACAGGGAAAAATACACAAAACTTCTTTCTGCCAAGCTTGAAAGTGGCAGAATTATGGTCAGGCAAGTTAGAGCTGATGCGATGCATGATATTAAGAAGTCATTTGAAGAAAAAGAAATTTCGGAGGATGAAAAATTCGGTCAGGAAAAAGCTGTTCAGGGAATAACTGATGATTTTATTGAAAAAATTGACACTTTGGGGGATAAGAAAAAGGAAGAGCTTCTGCAGTTGTAGTTGCAACATACGCTATACTTACACATATTATGTTCACGGCGGCAATCACTTTTTTACTGATTTTATCGATTCTGGTTCTTGTCCATGAGTTCGGGCATTTTATTGCTGCTAAACGGGCGGGTGTTTGGGTTGAAGAGTTCGGACTCGGTTATCCGCCGAGAGTTTATGGTAGAAAAATTGGTGAAACGATGTATTCGATTAATCTGTTTCCGATAGGGGGATTTGTAAGGCTGCACGGTGAGCAAACGGAAGAAGGGATCAGTAAACCTAAGAAGGCCTTTTTTTATAAAAACAAGAAAAAACGCTTCAGCATTTTAATTGCCGGGGTTGTGATGAACTTTATTCTTGCTATTGTGGCATTTACTGTAGTTTATACTTTTTCGGGTGTTCCGAGAGAAACTGATAAAGTGATTGTTTCGGGAATAGCAAAGGACTCGCCGGCTGAAAGTGCAGGAATAAAAGATAACGATGTTATTGAAAGTGTAGCCGGACAGGAAGTCAAGGACATCGGTAAGTTTATTGAAATAGTTGAAACAAAAAAAGGAGAAAAAATTACACTTGGTCTGAAAGACAAAAACGGTGCTGAAAGGCATGTAGAAGTTACACCGAGAATAAATCATCCCGACAATGAAGGACCGATAGGCGTTGCCGTAACGCAAACCGAAATGTATTTCCCTCCAATATGGAAAAGACCTTTTTTGGGGGTTTATAACGGTTTTCAGGAAGCTATATTCTGGGGTGAAACGATTGTTATCGGTTTGTTTACGGTTATTAAGAACTTATTAACGGGCGTTGTTCCGAAGGACGTAGCCGGACCTGTCGGAATTTTTGCCATGACAAGCGAAGTCTCTAAATTCGGAATACTTGCTATTATTAATTTTTTGGGAGTGTTTTCGGTAAACCTGGCGATAATAAATATCGTTCCCTTTCCTGCACTGGATGGTGGAAGGCTTTTCTTTTTGGGCATTGAAAGTTTAATCGGCAAGAAGGTTGTCCCGAAAATTGAAGCAGCAATTCATATGGCTGGAATGGTTGTTCTCATACTTCTTATTATTGCGATAACAATTGGTGATGTCAGAAGACTAATTTCTGCAGGTAGTCTTTCCGGATTTCTCGAAAATGCTGTAAAATGACATCTAAGTCATACTGAACTAGTTTCAGTATCCGGTTAATGTGCAGTACTACGTATATATTTTGGGTAATAATAGACCTACTTTATATGTTGGAGTAACCTCAAGTCTAGCTAAGCGAATTTATCAACATAGAAATAATTTAATTAAAGGATTTACATCCAAGTATTTGATACATAAGCTTCTTTACTATGAAGTAGTCAATAATCCACAAAGTGCATTGGGAAGGGAAAAACAATTGAAAAATTGGCATAGAGAGTGGAAGTTAAATTTGATAAAATTAAAGAATCCAGAATTTAAAGATTTATATTCGGAAATTCTGAAATAGATCCTGAAATAAACCTGTCCTGACGACAGGTCAGGATTCAGGATGACAAAATAATATATGAAACAATCTACGTTATTTCCAAAGACCAGAAAAGAAGCTCCGAAAGACGCCGAAAGTATTAACCACAAGCTTTTGGTCCGCGCAGGCTTCATTGATCAGTTGATGGCCGGTTCATGGACGTTATTACCTCTGGGCTGGCGGGTGGTAACGAAGATAAATCAAATTATACGGGAAGAAATGAATGCCATCGGAGGTCAGGAAATGCTTATGCCCCTTTTGCACCCCAAAGAAATCTGGAAGGAAACGGGGAGATGGGATAAAGCAGAGGAAATTTTATACAAACTTAAAGACACTAGAGATAAAGAATACGCTCTCTCATTTACGCATGAAGAAATTGTTATGGATCTACTGCGTAAGAATATAACTAGCTACCAGGATTTACCTGTTTACGTTTACCACTTTTCAACAAAATTCAGAAATGAACCAAGAGCCAGATCTGGAATTTTAAGAGGCAGGGAATTTATGATGAAAGACCTCTACAGCGCGCACACCAGTGAAGAAGATTTAATGAAATATTATGAAATTGTAATGGGTGCGTATTCAAAAGTATTTAATCGTCTTGGTTTTAACTTCAGAATAACAGAAGCTGCGGGAGGTGTTTTTACTGATAAATATACTCATGAATTTCAGGTTCTTTCGGATACGGGAGAAGATGAGATATTGTACTGCGATTCCTGCGATTGGAGTCAAAATAAAGAAATATTCTCGGGTGACAGGGGTAACCCCTGTCAAAAATGCGGAAAGGGTAAAATTATCCAAGCAAAGTCAATTGAGGTGGGAAATATTTTTCCGTTGGGGAAATGGTACGCTGAAAAAATGGGAGTCAACTTTACCGGCGAGGACGGAAGCAAAAAGCCTGTTTGGTTCGGAAGTTACGGCATCGGTCCAACTAGAGTTTTGGGTACGCTGGTGGAGGTAAATCACGACGATAAGGGTATTATTTGGAAGAAAGAAGTTGCTCCCTTTGATGTACACCTGCTAGATATCAGAACAAGGGATAAAGCGCAGAGCGCAAAGAAAATCGATGACAGTTTACAAAACGAGGGAATTGAAGTTTTATGGGACGATAGGGATGTTTCCGCCGGAGAGAAGTTTGCCGAGGCTGACCTAATTGGTATTCCGGTGAGATTAGTAATTTCCGAAAAAACAGGAGATAAAATTGAATGGAAGGAGAGAATTAGCGATAAAGCTGAATTATTGACACTGGATGAGATAATTAGTAAATTGCACAATGGAGATTAAAAGCGAAAAATTATTTGGAATACCTATTAAGTACCGGGTGTTTTTCAATGAAAGTGATACTTCAGTAATTAAAGAAAAAGGTTATCATTATTATCCTGGATTTCATACCAATCCTGATGGTACGAGTGAGGTTAGATATCCAATAATAAGTGTACGAGGGCATCTTTTTGCTAGAGTAATAATCCCTCTTGTTTTGGGTCAGTGATGAGCTAACGGTAGTTCTTGTCTATTACAATCCAGATAAACTAGCTAAAGTATTTATACCTCTTCTTTGAAGCTGTTTTGCTCTATTGCTATATAGCAATAGAGCAAGTTACATAGTAGGGTATTTTGCAGCAGATGTTAATTGGTGTACCCTAAAATTCATCTTGCCCGACATTCTTTAAGTGGCTATACTCAAGGCAATATATGGAAGACTGCATTTTCTGCAAAATCGTAAAAGGCCAAAGTCTAAGTTATAAAATACTTGAGGATAAAAAACACGTCGCTTTTTTAAGCCTTTACCCAAACACACCCGGCTTTACCGTAGTCGCTACTAAGAAACATAAGCCCAGTTATGCATTTGAAAACGACGATAAAACGGTAACAGATTTAGTGCTATTTACGAAAAAAGTAGCGAAGCTTCTAGATGCCTCGTTTGAGGGTGTTGGGAGGTGCGGTATGTTTTTTGAAGGATTCGGTATTGACCATTTGCACTCCAAACTATTTCCAATGCATGGTACGGCTGATATGGAAAGGTGGAAACCTATCGAGAGTAATATTGATGTTTTTTTCGAAAAATATCCGGGTTATTTATCATCGCACGCTTCGAAGCGAGAAGATGATAAAGAGTTAGAAAGAATTAAAGTTAAAATTCTAGAAACAGCAAAGAAGTTAAATTTATGATTGCAGATACTATTACTCAGAAGATAGGAGAAGCCTTGAAGGCACATGACGAAATTCGTCTGTCTGCCTTACGAATGCTCTCATCTGCCTTAAATTATGAATTTATTGCCAAACAGCATAAACTGTCCGTTGAAGAGGAGCTGACTGTAATTAAGCGTGAAGTAAAAAAAAGGCAGGAAGCTATAGATTCTCTCCATCTCGCCCAGGAAAAATCAAGCACCTCTGATCCGGCGACGCTGGAAAAAAGAATAAAACAGGAGGGGGAAGAGCTGAATATTCTAAAGGCATATTTGCCGCCTGAAATGTCCGAAGAAGAATTGGGGAAGCTGATAGATGAGGTAATTAAGGACCTGCCCGCAGATGCTCTCGCCCGAGACGTTTCGCGTCGCGATGCGAGCGGGACGCATCAAGCGTTGCAGGCGGGTATGGGTAGGGTAATCGGAGGAGTTATGAAAAAAGCTGGTGGGAAGGCAGATGGTAAGAAAGTTGCTGAAATGGTTAAGGCTAAGTTAGTTGGTTAATTCGTTATTCGTCATAAGTTATCAGTTAGTATCATGATCAGAGTCTATGTTAAAAAGCAATCAAATTACCCCGTTAATGCACCTTTATTAAAAAAAAGGATCACCCGATTTTTTGAAGGTCAGGGAATTGTATCGGATTCGGACGTTGTAATCGCAATTGTAGGCAAGAAAGCAATGCTCGATTTAGCTAAGAAATTCTTATGTGAAAATAAAGTTTTACATAATGTACTATCTTTCACCGAAAGCGAAGTTAATAAGAAGTTTATCGAAGCTAAAAAAGACGTAAACCATTTAGGAGAAATAGTTATTTGTTATCCCCAGGTGGTTGTAGAGGCAAATAAGGAAGATAGATTAATAGAAGATAAAGTGTATGAGCTTGCTGAACACGGCGCAGACCATTTGATGGGAAAGCACCATGAATAATAACTCAGAACTTATAACTCATGACTCATTACCAAAGTTAAGCTTTAAGATATTACATTTAAGTTTTAACATTATATTATGACTTTTTATCTTAAATACCGCCCGCAAACTTTAGATGATCTTGATTTAGCCGATGTACGGGATACCTTGGGAAAAATCGTCGAGTCGGGAAATTTACCCCATGCGTTTCTTTTTTACGGGCCAAAAGGATCAGGTAAAACCTCCGCTGCCAGAATTATAGCAAAAGTTGTTAATTGTGAGCATCCGAGTACAAAAGGTGAGCCATGTAACAAATGCTACCAATGTAAATCTATTACTAATAACTCGAATATTGATGTTATTGAAATCGATGCTGCAAGTCATAGGGGAATTGACGATATTCGGGAAATTCGTAACGCCGTAAAGCTAACTCCGGCTAAAGCAAATAAAAAGGTTTATATAATTGACGAGGCGCACATGTTGACTTCCGAGGCTTCTAACGCACTTTTGAAAACTTTAGAAGAGCCGCCTCGGCATGTATTATTTATCCTGGCGACTACGAATTGGGATAAGATAATTGACACGATAAGGTCAAGGACATTAAATGTAAATTTCGGGAAAGCAAGCATCGAGGAATTAGTCAGGTCACTTCGAAAATCATCGAAAGGTGAGAAACTAAAAATAGGCAACGATGCGCTAAATTTGATCGCCACGGCATCTGATGGATCTTTCCGGGAGGCTCAAAAGATATTTGAACAATTGATATTGCAGGGATGTGACTTTGACCCCAAGAAATTAGAAGAAGAGTTATTCAAGAAAGCAAATTTGGGAAGTGTCAATACAATAATATCCTCATTAAGTGATAAGGATGCAAAGACAGCGGTTTCTGAGATTGAAAAGGTGGCTAGCGGGGGAGGGAGTATAGAAACTTTAACAAAGAAATTGATCGATCGTTTTCGAAGCGCACTTTTCTCTGAAATCGGTTTAGAAGGCGTAAGTCTGGAAGGCTTTACTAAAAGTGACTTAATCAGCCTCATTGAGTCGCTAAATATTTCCCTTAAAATTTTAAAATCCGCATTCATGGAGCAAATACCTTTAGAGTTAGCGGTAATCAAATGGTGTGAGAGGAAACTTAAAACTAGTAATTTAAAGCTCAAAACAGAAGTTGGTGATGATTCAAAAAAAGATAGTGATCTCGAAGACGCAGCGAAACCGCACCGGATAAATTCACAGGCTTCAAATTCAGATAAAGAAATTAAAATTAGTGTCAGTAACCAAAAAGAGGCATTTGATGGGAATATAACTGATGACATTTGGAGAGAAATTCTTATTAAGACACGATCGAAAAGCACGTCAACTGAAGCGCTATTACGGGCGTCAAAACCACTTACTTTTAACGGTGAAACATTAACTTTGGGAGTATTTTACAGTTTCCATAAAGAGCGTTTGGAAGAGCCGTTTCACAAAAGAATTCTGGAAGATGTTTTGACAGGAATTCTTGACAGTGATGTAAGAGTAATATGTAATTTAGCAAGTCCGCCCGAAAGAAAAAAAGAAATTGAGGCCGAAAAAAAGGAAGATATAAATTTGACTGAACCGGAAGACGAAGATATAATTAAGATCGCTAAAGAAATATTCGAGAACTAGTTTAGAACTTAAAACTCAAATATTAAAACTTTTTAGGGAATTTGTATTTAGTTTTAAGTTATTAGTTACACTCATGTTTGACAAAATAAAACAAGGACAACAACTTCTAAAAATGCGCTCTCAGGCAATGCAATTAAAGAAGGAGCTGGAAAAAATTGAACATACCGAGGAAAGAGGAGGATTGAAAGTAAAAGTCAACGGTGCTCAAGAGGTGATATATGCTGAGGTAAACGGGGAATCCAGAGAAGATTTAGTCAAGCTGATAAATGAAGCAATGAAAGAAGTTCAAAAAGAAGCTGCAAAGAAAATGATGGAAATGGGTGGTGGCCTCTCCGGTTTACTGGGTGGAATGGGACAATAGTAACTTGTATAACTTCATCCGAACTTATTAGTAGTTTTCGTATTATAATCTCGTATAATTAAAAAGTGATGAAAATACCCAGGTCATTATCAAATCTAATAGAATCTTTTCAGAAACTTCCGGGTATTGGTCCAAAAACAGCACAAAGACTAGCGTTTTATCTGCTGCATGTACCCCAAGAGGATTTGGATAGTTTTTCTGAGGCGTTGTCTAACCTGAAAAAGAATACGATAATATGCTCGACCTGTAAGAATGTCAGTGAGGTTAACCCTTGTCCTATTTGTTCGGACACTAACCGTGATCTATCGAAAATACTGATTGTTGAACAACCGCTGGATGTTTTAGCAATCGAACGGACCGGGAGATATAACGGACTTTATCATGTTTTGCACGGAGCAATTAACCCATTGGAAAATATCGGACCCGATGAAATATTCATCGAGCAATTGCTCGATAGAGTAAAAGAGCGGGATGGTGGAAGAGTAGAAGTAAAGACAAAAGAAATAATTATTGCAACAAATCCGACAATGGAAGGGGACGCAACGGCAATGTACCTTAGTAAAAAGTTAAAAGTTAAAAGTCAAAAGTTAAAAGTAACAAGATTGGGGATGGGGATTCCGACCGGTGCCGATTTGGAATATGCGGACGAAGTAACCTTGCGTGAAGCGTTGGCTGGAAGACGGGAAATGTAGAATAATTTTCAATTAACTAATAGCGAATGACGAATAACAAAGAACAAAATACAAAATACGATTAACGCATTACGAATTAACTAATAACATATAACTTATGACCTTTGACTAATGGCATATATCGTATCACATATTTCTTATCTCGTATAACAAACGATGACATTATTCAACAAAAGTAAATCTCAAATACAGGATTTAGTTAAGCAGGTTAAAAAGCAGGTCGGAGAAGAGGTTGGTGAATTGACCGAACATACCTCTAAGCAAATCACCGGCGGAGATGTTCATCCGCTTCCATCGGATGATCAAAACAAACAATCACCTGTCGTCGAAGCTATGAGCCAAACATCCCAACCCCCTTTAACTGACGAAGAAGAAGCAAAACTCCAAATTCACTTTATCGATCGGACGAAGAAACTCGAGGAAGAGATGGATAAATTCAGAAAAGAACGTGAAGCACGAGAGAAAGAAGGACAGGAAAATAAGGCTTCCAGTCCAACTAAACCGGGTGAGCCTATGTTGAAACCGCTTGATATGCCAAAGAGCAAACCAACTCGAGGAAAGATGTCTGGAACTCCGGGACACGCTGAATCCGGTGCTGAAGTAAGAAGAAGCAAACAGTAAACCCCCAATAGGGTAATTTGAAAACTATTTTATTTAGAGTAGAATTTCACTCACATACAATTTATGAGGGAATTAGGAGATCTACCCGATCAGTTTAATGATGAAAACTTAGCTAAATATCCCGAATTGGCTCGGACGAGAAAACTTTTTATAGACCTTTTTAAAGACAAATCTCCTTTGGTGAATTTAGGGTATACGAGTAAGCAAATAATACAAGCCCAGCCCGTTTTAGAGTTATTATTAGCGGAGGGTAAAGTTCTAACTTACGGTTTTAAATCCCATTACTTAGATTTTGTTAGTAAAGAAAGAGGGGAAAAAGAAGCTTTGAGCATTGACAATCTTCCTAGTAAAAGGGGTTATTATTTAATTGCTTTTAGGGATAATACTCCAAGTTTACCTCCAGTTGAAGAATTGTTAGCAGATATTTTTGGTAACGTTTCACAGCCTAATGTTTTTTCAGATCTGGATACGCAAATAGCACATGTTGCATTATTTGAGGGGTGTTCGGATATAAATAATTTATCTTATTTGGTAAAGGAACTTTCAAGTGGATTTGCATTTGAAGGAATGAGGTTAGGAACATATCGAGAAAATCCTTTAACAAAATTAGCTAGACTAGTTGGCCAAGTTTCCACGTATCGTGCTGCATGGGTAGATGAAACAAATAATGAATTTGTAGTGAGAGTTGATCCGCCCAATTCGCTGGGTATTGACCCCGTTTTTGCTTCGTATAAGAAGTTAAATAAGATTACAGATATGAGAGGTAGTGTGGTTCCTGTTGGTAAGAAGCCCAGTACTTCCGAAAATAAAGTAATGCAGACGTTAAGGGCTAAAGAAAGACAATTAGTTATCGGAAAATTAGTATTCGGAAATAAATGAATGCTATCATAAGTTACATACATATTATAAATGTTAGTTTTTAATAGCTTAACAAGAAAAAAGGAAGAGTTTGTGCCAATTAACCCCGGACATGTTGGTATGTATTCCTGCGGGCCGACCGTTTATGATTATGTTTCGATCGGTAACTTCAGAACCTATACAACGGCCGATCTAATACTTCGAACCTTACGCTTACGTGGATTCGACGTCAATTATGTCATGAATATTACAGACGTTGGCCATTTAACCGGTGATAACCTGGGAGATGCGGATTTGGGTGAAGATAGAATGGAAAAAGCAGCGGCTAGGGAAGGTAAAACTGCTTGGGATATAGCGAAGTTTTATACTGAGACCTTTCTTAAGGATTCAGAAAAACTTAATCTCCATAAACCCGATGTATTATCCAAAGCGACAGATCATATTAAAGAACAAATCGAACTTATTAAAAATATTGAAGAAAAAGGATTTGCCTACAAAATAGCCGACGGCATATATTTTGACACACAAGGATTTGAAGATAAAACCGGAAAAAAATACGGTGAATTATCGGATTTAGATCAGATTATTGAAGGCGCAAGAGTTGAAATTAACACCGAAAAAAAGAACCCCCGGGATTTTGCATTGTGGAAATTTTCGTATCCTGAGAAAAAGTTCTTAGACCAGGCTCAGGGAGATAAAAATTCTAAACGGCAGATGGAATGGGAAAGTCCCTGGGGTGTTGGTTTTCCCGGCTGGCATATCGAGTGCTCTGCAATGAGTATGAAATATTTGGGGGAGAGCTTCGATATTCATCTGGGAGGCGAGGATTTGAAGCAAACACATCATCCGAATGAAATTGCACAATCTGAAGCGGCAACGGGTAAACTCTTTGTTAAATACTGGGTGCATGTAACTTTTTTGAAAGTCGATGGAAAAAGAATGGGTAAAAGTTTGGGTAATGCTTACCGGGTAGATGATATTGAAAAAAAGGGTTTTGACCCCTTGGCGCTCAGATATTTTTACTTAACCGCGCATTATCGGGATTCTCTGAATTTTACTTGGGATGCACTTAGATCTTCCCAAAAAGCGCTCGATAATTTAAGAAATATAATTCTTGAGGTGAAATCGAGTAAAAAACGACCCTCATTGTCGCCAGAAAAGTTGCATAAGGTTGATGATTTTCGAAATAGCTTTATTCACAGCTTGGAGGATGATATTAATACGCCTCAAGCTCTCGCCACCCTATGGAATATGCTGAAAAGTAATATCCCTTCGGAAGATAAGTACGACACGGCTCTTTATTTCGACGAAGTTTTAGGATTAAACTTGGCTGGCATAAAACAACTTGTAAAAAAAGAAATTAAAACCCCTTCCGGTGATGTAATAATTACCCCAGTAAATTTAAGCACAGCTACAATTTCTAGAATAGAAGAAAGAAACGTTTTAAGGGCACACGGTAAATTTGGAGAAGCTGATCAGAAAAGAATAGAGATAAACCGGGTTGACAATATTGCCGTACAAGACACGGCGATGGGTACCGTTGTGTCTCCTTTAAAAAAATAAACATTTTTTATTTAATAGGTGGTATTATTTGCATGGATGTTAAAGCCGTAATTTTTGATTTAAACGGAACAGTTTTGGAAGATGAATATGTCTATGGTTCGGCGTTTCGGAAAGTCCTCGCATTTCTCGGCAAAAAAGTCGATAAAAAATATCCGCAAGTCGGAGGTATCGGAGTAGAAGAAAACTGGCCTGGCTTACTATCTAAATACCACATAAAAACATCTGAAACAACGGATGAGCTTGCCCGTTTAACTCAGGAATATTACATCAAACATTTATCTCGTGTGAAACTTCGAAAAGGGTTTACAAAATTAATTTCTAGTCTAAGAGATAGCGGGATGAAAACTGCTCTTGCAACCTCAAACACCTGGTGGTTGGTCGATAATGTTTTCGCAGTGTTTCGCATTGCTAAATACTTTGATGTAGTCACAACGAAAGAAGAAGTTACCTTTAATAAACCCTCACCCGATATATATTTATTAACCGCTAAAAAGCTGGGAATAAAACCATTAAATTGTTTGGTAGTTGAGGATTCCGTTGCCGGTTTGACTGCCGCAAGGGACGCAGGAATGAGAACTGTTGCCATAGTTTGGGATGGGAAAAACGTGTTAACATTAAAAAAATACTCCGATCTTTCTCTAAAAGATTTTACAGAGTTAAGTCCTGATGGCATCAAAATGGTTTAGTAAATGGTGTAATATATAAAGTGGATGAGAAAATTTAGCCTTAGTTTAAGTATCGCGATTCTGAGTTTATTATTTGTTTTTTATACGAAGAACTTATTTGCGCAAAACCCAACGAGAGATGAATTCAATCGAGCTCTCGAGACCTATTCGATAAAATACGAAGAATATAATAAAGCGCACGATGAATATGTACTGGCAAAAGCGCAATATATAAAATTTAAAACGCTCGCCAGCAAAACCAATGCCCAAGCGGCTACTGTTGATATGCTTCAAAAGCGCGATGAAGTTGTAATTTATTATCTTTATGCTATTCGTGCCCGCTTGAACGATAGTTCGATAACTATTGATGACGCAAAGAAAAACGATCTTTTCGGAAAACTCGATTCTGAAGTAAGTTGGTTCAATACCCATAAACAAAACATTTCAACAAACGATTCTCTTGAAAATTTAATAATCAAGTCAGACGAAGCTAAGGCTGAATTTAAGAAATTTAATTTTCCTGTTTATGATAGTTTATTCTCAATTTCAAGGGGGCGTATGGTCAAATACAGGAGCAGATTCGACACCTCATTTACAGGATTAACTGACTTAGTAGCAAAAATAAGGACGGAAAAAAGAGCGGAGTACTCACTTTCCGAAGACAAGCTTAATACCATCGATAGGTGGGTAACGGAAATAAGAGACAGACTGATTAAAAGTGATTCTGAGATGTCGAAGGCCGATGAGGCAGCACACAAGATGACTGGAGAGATTGATAATAGGGGGACTTATAACGGTGCGCTAGTCTCCCTTGGTAAAGCCAATGACTATTTAAAACAATCTATCTCATATACGAAAGAAATTATCAGAGAAATTAAAATTGCAGAATAGTTCTATGGTTGACGAAAAAAATATTGAAGCTATAAACCCGTCGGTAACCCCGGAGACCGAGCCGGAGGTAGCTCCTGAATTAACTCCCAGGGATAAGTTTTTTGCACGAATAAGTAGGATTCTTAGAAATGCCTTGGCCGGAAAACCGAAAGCAGGGGAATCGGTTGAAGCACGTTCATCAAAAAGCCCGTTAAAAATAGGAGTATTTTTGATATTACTTATAATTATCGGATTGGGAGTTTATGCGAAATTTTTTATGGAAAAAGCTGGTGTCGAGGATATATCTACGTTGCCGCCGACTCCGACTTATTCTCCTTATCAGAAATATAAGCCGTCAATTTATGCTGATGATCCCGTCGTATTGAAATTGGAGGAAGATTTTAATGTTCTGGAAGCCGAAATGCTTACAACTCCCCTTACTGAGGGGACACTAACTCTTCCTGTTTTGGATTTTGAGATCAACTTCAACAAGTAACAATTATTAATGAGTATAAATAGTCTCCGAAAAGTACTTGGGAAAATTTACTCGAATTATTATCTAATGCTTTTTATAGTATGTTTCATAATTAATATAGGGTTAGTAACTGTCGGTTGGAAACATTCTCTTTCCGACTTTCATGGTTTCAGGCAAAGCCAAGTAGCAATAAGTATCTATTACCTATTGAAAGACGGATTCACATTAAATTATCAAACACCGGTTTTAGGAGCACCTTGGTCGATACCATTAGAATTTCCGACTTATCAATTCTTGGTTGCCAGCTTGGTTAAAATATTCGGCTTTCAGATTGAAACAACGGGTCGGTTTGTCAGCCTGGTATTTTTTTATTTATGCATAACGACGGTTTTGTTGATACTCAAGGAACTTGGAATCGAGCATAATAAGCGTTTGCTTAGCGCTTCACTAATTTTAATCTCACCCGTTTATATTTTTTGGTCGCGAACTACTCTTATCGAATCAACAGCACTTGCTTTAAGTCTTTTATATATTTATTTCTTGATTCTTGCGATAGATGGGTCTAAAAAAACATGGTTGATGCTTGCTACAGCTATTATCGGGTCAATTGCGGGAATGACGAAACCGACGACATTTACCCCGTTTATATTTCTGGCATGTGTAATTGTGTTTTCGAAATTCAAGACTCGCAATACTTTCATTTCCGAATTTTTTAAGGTGTTTATTTTCTATATTGGTGTTCCGCTTGTGTTTTCGGGTTTATGGCTAATGTATGCCGGATTTACAAGGAACCAAAACCCACTAGCCGGATTTTTATCGTCAACAGCTTTAACTAAAATGTGGTATCTGGGAGCATGGCAGAAACGTCTCTCTTTTTTTTCCTGGAAGTATCTGATGTTAAAGGTAATGGTTGTCGATATGCCTTATGTTACTCCTCTTGTAATACTCGGGCTCGTTTGTAACATCTTTCGTAAAATACCACGAAGAGATGTGATGTTGATAATTGGTCTTATGCTATCCTTTCTTATCGGACCCGTAATTTTTACCAAACTTTGGTATTATCACGATTATTATGCATACGAGAGTGAGGTTTTTCTTTTGATAGTATTAGGCATATTTTTAGTTCATCTTATAAACTCAAAATATATCGGCGTTTTCGGCCAAGTTATCATAATTCCAGTATGTATTATTTTGTCGATTTATTCATATAAAATTGCTTATTACAAATATCAATCCGAAAATTTTACTTACGGTAACAATTTGGGAGCGATTATTGAAAGACAGACGAAGGTGGGGGGTGTAATTTTGTATTACATTAACGATTGGAATACGCAAATACCGTATTATTCAAAAAGAAAAGCACTCATGGATAGAGAAAATCTGCCTTTGACTGATCCGAAGATTCAAAGGAGCTTGGAGTTGACAGGCAGGGAAAATATCGCAGGGGTGCTAAGTATTAATAAAAACAGGGACTTTTTAAAGCCGAGGATTGATTACTTCGGTCTTAAATCCGAGCCGGTTTATGAAGATGACTGGGCTGTTTTATATACGAAATAAATAAGTGGTTTTTTGGTTATCAAAGCTTAATTTTTTTTATGTTAAATGCAGCCGTTTCAGGATTCTTAGTTGTCACTGTTTTGATCCCGATATGGTCGAACATAGGAAATGCTTTACGGATTTCATTTTGAAATTTTTCGGCTAATCCTCCAGAATATTTATTATACATACCTCTTTCGGTATTAGAGCAAAGACGATTCTCGTAATCTTTAACAATTTCCTGAATTTTTGCCCCGTCTTCGTTGAAAGTTTTTTGCCAAAGGTCAGGATTTAATTGATACTCATCGTGGATTTTACGGAAAATATCAAAGACATTTTTATTTTCTTTGAGCATTTTACGGAAATATTCTTTGTATTTAACCATACAAGATTATATTAATAGATATGCTATATTAATTGTACTAAAAAATATGACCCTGTTTAAAAAAAGACCCGATGTTAATTATATTCTAATCAATGCATTTCTGACATCGGCTTATTTTATTTCAGCAAAACTAGGTTTGCTTTTTGCGGTTAGTGTAGAACAGGTTACTCTTTTTTGGCCACCGGTTGGTATCTCCCTGGCTTTTTTACTTATTTTCGGGAAAAAATATTGGCCGGGTGTTTTTATAGGTGCTTTTTTTGCAAATGTTTTGACCAGCGAGCCGGTCGGTGTTGCATTGATTATTGCTATAGGTAATACATTGGAAGCGCTCGTGGGTACCTATCTACTTGAAAGATTTAATTTTAATAAGTCATTTGTTTCATTAACTGATTTTATAAGATTTATTATTTTAGGGGTTATAGTCAGTACTGTAATAAGTTCAACGGTGGGCGTCACGAGTTTGTGGTTAGTGGGGTTAATTCAAACTGATGACATAATAAGAATTTTTGGTATATGGTGGTTGGGCGATGCAATAGGAGATTTGATATTCGCCTCCTTAATTCTCATTTTGTTCAGTGAAAAAAAACTTTTTTGGAGTTTTGAAAAAGGTATCGAATTTATACTGATTATTATAGCTACAACTCTTATTAGTATTCTTGTTTTTTTAAGCCAATCTATCATTTATATCCTTTTCCCCTTTTTTGTTTTGGGTGCAATTCGCTTCAAGAAGTTGGGATCGGTGGCTTTAGCTCTTATTATTTCGGTAGTATCAGTTTGGGGAACTTTTTTCCAACAAAGCGGCCCGTTCTACATTCCCGGTAACCTAGAATTAAGTTTATTACATCTCCAGTTATTTGTGGGCATAGTGACTGCGACATATCTCGGATTAGCTATAGCTATTCAGGAAAATGCAGAAGCAAGAGACAGGCTGCAGGATCTGAATACTGATCTAAGAAAATTTAAACTTGCGGTAGCATATGCATCTGATCATATTATCATAACGGATGCTGACGGGAAGATTTTATACGCGAATAGGGCAGCAGTTAAGACTACTGGCTACAGCACTAAAGAAATGCTGGGAAAAAATCCCAGTTTGTGGGGAGGTCAAATGCCGGATAAATTTTATGAAAAAATGTGGAACGTCATAAAAAATAACAAAAAAACATTCCGAGCCGAGGTTATTAATAAACGCAAAAATGGCATATTATACAGTTCAGCAATCGGAATTAGTCCCGTATTGGACAGTATCGGTAATATTGCGTTCTATGTAGGTATTGAGAGAGATATTACCCGCGAGAAGGAAATTGACCGCATGAAAACTGAATTTATTTCGCTTGCATCGCACCAACTCAGAACTCCCTTGGGAATTAACCGCTGGTATCTTGAAATGCTGCTCTATGGTGATTATGGAAAGATACCCATTAGAATCAGAAGGGTTGTTCATGATATTTATAAGGTGAATAATAGATTAATCACACTTGTGAATAATCTTCTCTCGGTTAGCAGAATCCAAGAAGGAAAGCCGCTTAACAAGCCCACTGAAACTAATGTCATAAATCTCATAAAAGAAGAAATATCCCGGATTAAACCCGAGGCAGATAAGTACGGACTTCAGATGCGACTGCACTTACATAAATCAAAGGTCAAATTTCCTTTAATAAAAATTGATGCGACAAAATTAGCAAATGTGCTAATGAACCTTCTTTCTAATGCAGTCAAATACAATGTAATTAACGGATCGGTTGATGTTTATGCAGGTATTGCGGGAAAAATGATTAAGATTGTTATTAAAGACACCGGAGTCGGAATTCAAAACAAAGATAAGGAAAAAATTTTTCAGAAGTTTTATAGGACTGAAGACGCAACCAATATGCGCTCGGATGGGAGCGGGTTGGGATTATTCGTTTCTAAATCATACATTGATGCATGGGGTGGAAGAATTTATTTTAAGAGTCATCACAAGAGGGGTACTACTTTTTATATCTATTTACCTTTTCAGCCAAAGAAGGTATAGTAGTTAGAAGCTAACTTAATTTACATGAAAATATTAATAATCGAAGACGATGAACAATACCAGAGTATACTATCTAGAAAACTAACTTCCAGCGGTTATGAGGTTGAAGTTGCAATAAACGGTAAGGACGCGCTTATTAAACTTAATAAAAATAAGATCAGTCTCATTATTCTTGACTTGCTGATGCCGGAAATGAGTGGGTGGAAGTTTATGTATGAGATGAGTCGCACACAACATAAGAATATCCCCATAATAATTTTGACCAATGCCAGTGAAGCCGCTTATCCCTCAAGGGTACCTCTTGTGATGGACTTTTTGATTAAAGCTGATGTTTCTCTGGACGAACTCGTTAAAAAAGTCGGTAAACACATGTCGGCTGGTGAAACAAAAAAGAAGTCAAAGTAATCTTTACATGTCAAAGGTATTAATTGTTGAAGACGATTTACCAACCTTAAAGATATATAATGAGGCTTTCACGAAAGCAGGTATAGGCGTAAGAGAATTTACAAGTGGAGATATTCCGATTGCTTTTATGAAATCCGTTGATCCCGATGTTATTCTTTTGGACATAATGCTCGCCGGCGGGAAAAATGGTTTTGACGTTTTAGAAGATATTAAAAAGGATCCGGATTTAAAAAAAATACCTGTGATTATGCTGACCAATTTGGAATCCGAAGATGTAATAGCGAAAAAAATAGGAGCAGATGATTATCTCATAAAAGCTAATATTTCTCTTGACCAGCTTGTTGAGCGGGTGAAAAAATTTCTGAAATCTAAAAAAGACTGATATTTTACATGACCACGAAGCGCGACTCTTTGCTTCTGACGATCGATCTTGTTCCTGCAGCTTCCTGGAGCCTGAATCTTCACAAAATTCTACCGAAAAATAAATGGCGAAAAATTCGTGAGGAGATTATTAGTAAATCCGGAGGTTTATGTATAATTTGCGGAGGGGCTCCGCCCTTAGAGTGTCATGAGGTGTGGGATTACGACGATACTGATCACGTACAAACTCTTACGGGTTTTTTGGCACTATGTAAAAAATGCCATGCCATTAAACATATAGGTTTTAAGGTACAAGCGGGTGCTGAGAAAGAGGAATTAATTAGGCACTTTATGCGTGTCAATAAATGCGACAGGAGTGTATTTAATACGCATTATAAAAAGGCAATGGATGAATTTGACAGGAGGTCAAAATTTGAATGGGTGATTAATTTTAGTTCCTAAATGTTGACCAAAATAACAGATCAGTTGGTAAGCGATAAACAACATAATCAAATTATTGGTTAGAAGACAAATCTATTAAAATTTGCATTGGGAGAGTAAAATTCTCACATGACTCCGGATATTTTAAAAGTAGACAATTGTTTAAGGTCCAGAAGAGGAGGTTGTATTAGAAAACCCGATATAGAAACATTGGCCGGTCAATACAATAACCTTATGGGAACTGATTTGAGCGCTACTGAGGTAATTCTTAATTTGGCTAAGGCAAACGGTTCTGATCCAAAAATAAAAAAATTAAGGAGACAATATAGAACCCAAAGAGACTCAAGCTGCGAGAATTGTATATTAAGAACCGAAAATATTACTCGACAAAAGAGGAATGGATAAAATAATCTTTTGGTTATGGCTATTGAGAATAATGAAAAACAACCTCCCCACCGCGAACTTCGATACTGTCCATGCTTAGTTTTTAAATTCGGGGGTGCGGAATGCAACCACTTAAGAAGAGAAAACGGATTACCCGAAGTTACTCCTGTCAGAATCTGGAATCGAGAAGACCTGATTCAGTTAAGGCGCAATAAACTGAATCGCCTGTAACCGTCGGAGGATCAACAACCTTCATCATTGCCTGGTTGGGTTGCTTTAAGCTGCAAAGAATCCTTAGTTTGTTTTTTGCCCCCGGCTTACTCAGAGCAATAGAATTAATATTTTGCAGAGTAATACAGTTTTCACAAATCTCTGTTGCTCCGTATTCGAGTGCATTCTGGTCTATAATTGATGCCTTTACATGGAAGTCTGAGTAAATGGTGTGTTGAATTGGAATTTCTTCGTTTTCAAAATCTCGCTTTAATGTCATGCCGTGTGTAAAAAGTATTCCTGCTTGTGATTCAACCATAAAATATTGGATTGTAGAGTGCGATTATATAATTGGCATATCAAAAAAACCGTGATATAAATTACAGTTGTGAAGAGAATATTAATAGCTCTTTTTACGTTATCGGTATTAATTTTTATATTATTGGCTTACGGCTGGGTGCTTTTCGGTCCGGCAGGAACTTCAAAAGAAATCGAAGTTTTTATCGTTCCGCAGGAAAAAGACGGACTTGACGTAACCGAATCGCTTTATGACCAAAGTTTTATCAAAAACGAAAAAGGATTCCGATTTTTACTGGATAAATTTGCCAGGGATAAGGAAATTAAACCCGGGGGTTATAGATTTAGTAAGAATATGTATGCCTGGCAGGTTCTGGGTAAAATTACCGGACGCGTAGATTTAGCTTGGGTAACAATTTCTTTTTGCCCGCGGAAGGAGCAGGTCGGAGAAAAGTTGGCAAGTGCCTTGGGCTGGAGTCAGGATGAGTTGGATAAGTGGAATAACGTATACACAAATACGAAACCCGAATATTTTGAAGGTGTTTATTATCCCGATACATACCTTCTCCCTGTTGATGAACATGGCGGCCAAATTGCAGCCAGGTTCATTAACCACTTTAATGAAAAATTTACTCCGTTTATAGATAAATTTATTGCCAAAAACATTAAGTGGACGACCGGACTCAAAATAGCCTCACTCATTGCCCGCGAGGCTGGGGGAGTTGAAGATATGAAATTAATTTCAGGCATAATTTGGAACCGATTAGATCAGGGGATGGCGCTTCAAATTGATGCTACAATGCAGTATACGCTCGGTAAGAACGAAGACGGAAGCTGGTGGGGAGACATAGACTTGGCGGAAAAACAAAAAGACTCACCGTATAACAGCTATTTATATAAAGGACTTTCGCCTACTCCTATTTGCAGCCCTAACGTTGATGCAATCGAGGCGGCTCTTAATCCAGAAGAGACGGATTGTCTATTTTATCTGCACGATAATGCTAAAAACATACATTGCGCGGTAACCTACGAAGAGCATCTGGAGAATATTAAGAAATACCTCTGAATGAACTCGGGAATAAAGAAGTATGTATTATGAATTATGTATAATGAATTACGTATTATGGGTTACGAATTACTAATTACTAATTCAGTATAACGATTAGCCGAATTAACGACTTAACGTTCTATTTGCAAACTTAGATTGACGCCGTCATATGTAAAGACAAATTTTACGGTATCTTGAAGGGTATTTTCGATGTATAGGTTTTGTCTTCCGCTTGTTTCAAACGATCCCGGCAAATTATATATGGAAACACCGTATTCTTTCGGGACATCGTTAATACGGGCAAAATCGTGGTTTGTAGGCGCATTGGAAGTTAATCCTGCGTCTTTTGCAGCCCAATGAATAAGGGAAGCAAGGTGGCAGACTCCGTCTCCTGTTAAATAGCCGTCGGATTTAAAACCATCCTGATAGTTAAAATGAGCATTTGTAGTCTTAACAACGTTTTTGTTGTAGGCTGATAATATTTGATCGTGAAAAGCAAAGCTCTCTCCGGGTTTTAAAGAAAATTCAATAATCTTCGGAGAAGCAACTTTTTCCCAGCTTATTTCAGACTTACTTTTAACCTCGCCGCTTAAATAGCTTAAGGTAAGAAGTATATTATCCTTAAAGACATCATTGACCATTTTATTGTTATATCTATTTTCGAGTGATATAGATTTGGCAGATAAAACATTTGAACGCGCAATTGTTACATATCCGGAGGGGTAGACCACAGGAATGTCAACCGGATTTAAAACCGGATTCGCGATTGATAAAGCAGCAAACGGATAAAAGAAAAAATTAAGCATATATAAAAAAAGTTCCCTTGAAAGGGAACTATAGCGAAATTATATCATATTATAGGTCGTATTTCAAATTAACATGGATTTAATTGCAGATTTTTGCTAGTCTGAAATATGGTACGTAAAGTAACCAGGACACCTCTTTTTCTTTATCTCGGAATTTTCATAGCAGCAATGAGCTTAGTATTTTTTATATTGCATAAATCCGTTAAAAATATACCGTGTGCAAACACATTAAGCTGCAAAGAGAGTTTAGAGTTAAGCGTTAATAATGATGAGCAGGCCGTATTTAATGCGGAAAAAATTGATCCACCGAAAATTGATCTCCTGGCCAGCTCTGAGGAAAAGAAAGTATTGGGAATCGAAAGTAGTACTGGCGATAAGCATATTTATGTCGATCTCGGAACTCAAACCCTTAAGGCTTACGAAGGGGAAACTTTATTTTTAGAAACTAAAATTTCCTCGGGTAAATGGTTTCCGACGCCGACAGGGGATTTTAAAATCTGGAGAAAGGTGCGCTCGACGAAAATGTCCGGCGGCCAGGGAGCTGACTATTATTATTTGCCGAATGTTCCATACGTGATGTTTTTTTCTAATTCGGTAGTTGCAGGGTCGCGCGGATTCAGCCTGCATGGCACTTACTGGCATAATAATTTCGGCCATCCAATGAGTCATGGTTGTGTAAATATGAGGACGATTGACGCTCAAAAGATATTTTACTGGACAGATCCCCCTCCGAACGAAGACGAGTCGGTACCTACGGAGAATACGCCTGACGTCCTAATAACTATATATGGAGAAGCGCCGTAATACATTTTTCCTAACGTTAATTTTAGTTGGCACCTTGATAACTGCGGGTTTAGTTTTTTGGAGTTCGTTTAGGGTAAAAACGAGTTCAACTCCAACTGAGAGTCTTGCGGCAAATTCGAATACGTTAGTGGTTTCGGAAACGGAAACGAAGGAGGAAGTTTTAGCTCCTAACGGAAAAATGACTTTGATTTTGAGAAATGTGAAGAAAGCGGACGGAACGACTGCGCAAACGTTTTCCGTAATCAGTGAGGACGAAGTAACTCCGCTTCAGATTTATACACTAAATTCAGGTACGGATAATAGTATTTCGATTCCGTTTAACACGTTTTCTCCTGACAATAAATTCATTTTTCTGAAAAAAGGGCAAAGTGAAAAATCTGAGTATATGGTTCTCCGAACAGACGGGAAAAATATCAAAGGCGAGGATAAGACCGTAGAATTTACTAGCCTGTTTTACGAAAAGTATCCGGAGTTTGTAATTACCGATGTGACGGGGTGGGGGGGAACGGGGTTGATTGTGGTAAATAGCAATTACTTAGACGGAAAAATGGGTCCGTCATTCTGGTTTGATCTTTCCGGCTTTTCTTTTATCCGTCTCTCTACAAAATTTAATTAGTTGAAAAAAGTTATATAATTATTATATGTACAAATTATTGACCACGCTTTCAATTTTTGTTTCTCTTTTCTTTTTCCTGTTAACTTCAGATGCGTCGGCAAAAGTGGCGACCATGAAGAAAGGGGCTGTTGAAATTACCAAAGACGAGATTATAAATGATGATCTTTTTGTATTTGCCGAAACACTAGATATAGAGGGAACAATAAACGGAGATGTGTATGCGGGAGGTGAAACGGTTCGGATTAACGGCACGATAAACGGCGACCTGCACGTCGGAACGGGCACATTTTATTTAGGAGGAAAAGTACGTGATGATGTATATGCGGGTGCGGGAAGTGTTACTGTAAGCGGGGCGGAAATCGGCGACTCGTTATTGGTCGGGTCAGGGAGTGTAACTATCGACGAAAGTTCTACAATTGGCGGATCTATTCTGGCGGGTGCCGGATCAATTTCTATTTATGCTCCGGTAAAGAGGAATGTAATGGTGGGGGCGGGGACGGTTGATTTGAATTCGGAGGTGGGTGGGGAGGTAAGGTTAGCGGCTGGGACGATCACACTTGGTCCGGCTACTAAAATTGGAAAAGATTTTTACTACGCTCTTGGAGAAGGAGGCCATGATTTGAGGATGTCTGAGAGCGCGAGCGTATCCGGCAGGATACAAAAACTGGAGCCCAAACTGACAGACAAAGACATTGAAGCGGCTAAAACCGGACTTGCGTCGGCGTTTAAGACTGTAAATATTGTCGTATTTGTACTGTCACTGATCGGTGCTTATATCGTTGGATATCTGTGCCTTAAATTTTTCCCGAAACAGTTTACGGAAACAGCTGATCTTGTTTCGAAATCGTTTATCAAAACGGTCGGTGTTGGGTTTTTGGTAACTCTGCTTCTTATCCCTACCCTTTTACTCTTGGCTTTGACGGGAGTGGGAATTCCTCTCGCAGGGCTGATGCTACTTATTTTTATCCAGTTCTTTTATCTCGCGAAGATAGTTGTTAGCCTGTCTTTTGGAAAATGGCTAAGCGCGAGATTCGGTCGGGATAACATGACTGGCTACGGTACTTTAGCGGTTGGTCTAACGGGTATCTATTTACTTAAGATAATCCCGGTTTTTGGTTTTTTCTTGGCATTAATAGTACTTTGGAGCGGCCTCGGAGCTTTAGTAATGTATTCCAAAACCTCCCTGACTTCAAAATAAGTTTGCGGACCAAGGTGGGTACGATAGTGGGGTAGTATTTGTTGCTGATATAAAGGCATTAAAGCAATTGCTTGATAATAATAGGGAGGTGTTAGTAAAGTCAGGTTGGCCAACAAATCCTAGAGGATTCATTACTAGACTTATGGACGAAGACGCCCCCGGTAATGCAGAGCTGTTTGATTTAATTGCCGATGCATACGGAGACGACTATAATCGCGGGAGGTCTGATTTACCGTTAGTTAAACGGCTTAACTACAAGCTTGAAAAGTATAATTTTTAGAGTAAATTTAGAGAAGTTAAAGTCACATGCCAAACACACCGGAAAATAGTAATTATCCATACCCGGAAAATTGAGGCTGCGCTTATGCCGGTTCGGATGGGGAGCAGTGTGCCGTAACCGGTTGCTGGGTAAAAGCGATGTTGGAAAACCTTAAGGACCAAAGACATGTTCCTGGCTACAAAAATAGAGTTAAAAAATTTAAAATGGAAGCACGTTCTCACGGCTGTAAAAATGTGTAATAACACATACATTTTTAAAAAAAATAACGGTTCCTTTGCATTTTCATAGTACAATATTGTTGTTGTGGAAAGGTCAAACAGAATTCCGCTTGATGAAGAGTTTGCAGGGCAGTTAGATGCTAACTGCGGTGTTTGCATGAGGGGAATCATAGACAATACTCCACAACTAGAGACTATTAAAGCAAGAATACCCTCAACTACCGGCGAGGAAAAAGCATTAGCGGGTTTAAATGCACAATGTTTAAGGTGTTTTGAAAATGGCGGGAACCATTTAGATGCTATTACTACAATCTCATCCTGCCATTGGCGTGCGGGTATTAAGTAAATATTAGTTTAACCTCTAAAATAATTCGAGTTTTTTCAAATTCATAGTAATATATAAAAAGGATGACTAAGCTAATTTTGATAAGACATGGAGAGACAAGTATAAATGTTGCGAGCTTGCTTCACTCAAGAAACGATCCTGAAAAATTAACACCTAAAGGAATAAAGCAAATTGAGAAAACTGCTAAGGTGCTAAAAGACATGCATTTATCCGCGCTTTTCGTATCAAATGAAAAAAGAGCATTGGAAAGTGCTGAAATAATTTCTAAAGCATGTGGTATTCCTTTAAAACAGATTTCAGGATTGGAAGAAAGAAACTGGGGTAAGTTTTCGGGAAAAACCTGGAAAGAAATTCAAAAAGTTCTAGACCCGATGAGTATAGAAGAAAGATATACTTACATTCCTCCGAACGGTGAATCCTGGAAAGAGTTTGAAGCAAGATTAATCAGCGCGATAGAAAGTATTGTCAAAAAGAATGGGGGAGGGGTAATTGCCGTTGTAACACAGGGAGGATCAATTAGAGCGTTAATGCCGTATCTGCTCGGAGTTCCCAAGGAGATAAGTTTCAAGTACGATCCCGGCAATGCTTCATTAACAATATTTGAATATAAAAAGGGAAAGTATACGAATATAATTCTCAACGACACAAATCACCTCAAGTGAAATTATATAGTATAATTAGTTCATGGTTGAGAGCGAAATAAATTACGATTTGTTACCAAGATACTCGCGAGATAGAGCAACGAGACTTGTGGCTACTTTAGTGAAAGAAGCACTAAACGAGCAATCTAGTGAAGTATTTATCGATGGGGTTGAAGTTGCAATAAGGTTTTTTCCTGAAACATTTAAAAGTTTCGCGGAGAGAACACAAGCCAATAGTTTTATACACGAATTACTCGAAGAATGGGACGTAGATTCTTATAGTGATATTGTGCCTTTTAATTTAAGTAGAGAAGAGAGAGATATGTTTGTCTTTTGCGGAGGAGGCGTAAATGAAGAGACGGGTATAAAGTTAAAGAACTTTTTCCACGATCCGAATTATAGTTCCAAGGCCGAATAGAATTTTCAAAATAATGAATAATCTTCCCAATTTCCGATTTTTCCATAACAAGAATGCTGATACTTTAGATATTGTTTTAAACGGCGCCGACTACGATATGGATTCGGATTTTATGGTTAAAATATTCGAAATCAGTAAAAAGGCAGGTAAAAGTGTAGTGACTTTTAATTTTCCTTTTCAGGATAGGGGAGAAGAAAGCTCTTCTGGTGAGACTATGCCGGAGGAAACGGAAGCGTTAAAAAGTGTAATGAACTTTTGTCATTCGAAAGATTATAAAAATATTAGATTTATCGGTAAATCCTTGGGAGCGATATTGGCAACGCTTTTTCTTAATAATATTAAAGATGTTGAAAAATATTCTTTAATTATTTTAGGAACTCCCTTGAAATATTTTCCAAAAATTTCTTTTACCGGTAATATTTATGTAATTCAGGGAGAAAACGACAAGAACGGGGGAGTAAAAGAAGTAAAAGAAGCGTTTAACAATTTAGATCAAAATAAAATTAAATATTTTGAAATTCCCGGAGCAGATCACAGTTTCCGTGATCCAGAAACAAAAGACCCCATTTTTCAGGAAAAAGCTTTAGAAATTCTTTCGACAATTAAAAAAATTCTTCAAAATAGAAAATCTGCAAATTAACTGCTCATAATATTTTAGAGTACAATACTTCTAGATAATTTATATCGATGTCGAATGAACAAAAAGAATGGTGGACTATAAGGTTACCAATCGGTAAAAAGGAAAAAAATCCACAACCACATATTGGTGGATTTAAAATGAAAGAAACGATCTTCCTTCCGCCTTCTAACTTTTTAGATAATTTATCAAGTTATTTTCATGAAGCAGGTCGTATTATCGGAGAGACAATGTCATTTAGCGATGGGTCTGTACTTTTACCTGATGAAGCTAAGATCGCTAAGCTGCCTCTTAATTTTCAAGAACGTTTACGAATACTTAAACACATAGTAGGTAAACAGGATAAAGCAATGGATTCGTTTGAAGAAAGTGTCGCCAGTAAGATATTGCATTTATATACCAAAGGCAATTATCCCTTGGATAGAATTAAGTTAATAAATTTAAATCACGTTCAGTTTCAAAAATTTTTAGAACATTTAGCTAAAGATCAGGAACCAAACGATGTTTATGAAGTAGACAAACAAGGCAATTTGTTCCCTAAATCTACAGATCGAGGTTTTTTAATTGAATTACCAGCTTACGCGGTAGAAATTGCTGGTATGACAATACTCTCAAATAGTTTTTCCTCGGCTGATTTTAAATTCAAAGTTATTGAAGGTAAAACAGAAGGCTCGCACGATCGGGCTTTGAGCGAGGTATTAGTGGCTTATAAAGAAACAGGAAGAATTTTACCGTCAGCCTTGGATTATCAACGATTTACCGAACACCATCAAATACATAGATAAGGTAAAGAATTAAGTTTTTACGGAGGCGGATTCAGAAAAGTTAAAAAAGAATTTGCCTTTCGCTAATGTAAGCGGGTATACTGCATCAATAATTTACCTTTGACAGGGGTAACCCCTGTCACATATTTTCGCGTGAAACAGAAATTATATTCCATCTGCAGAAGTAAATAAATTTACAGCTTCATTTTATTTTTCACTTCACTGCTTGGGGAAGAAAAAAGATAGTAATTTAGATTTAAATACCTCTTGACACTGACTATATAGTCAGTAATAATTGGTTTATGTCAAGTCTCAACGTTCTAACTAAAAGACAGGAGCAGGTATTGAAATTTATTTATACATCCATTAAGAGTTCCGGGTACCCTCCCACGCTTGCGGATTTAAGAGAAGAACTGGATGTGTCTTCAAACCAAGCTGTATTAGATTTTTTAAAAATTCTAGAAAATAAGAAACTTATAAAAAAGGAAGAAGGTGCTGCAAGAGGATTGAAAATATTAAAAAAAGGTTTTGAAGTTTTAGGAGTAAAAACTTTGATTCCATCGCTGGGAATTGTAGCAGCGGGACCTTTCAAATATTCGATGGAGGATCTTGAATGGAAAGAATTTGGAGATGCAAAAATAACCGATGATATCTTCTTGGCAAAAATTAGTGGAGATTCGATGATTGGTGCAGGACTTGCGGATGGCGATCATGTAATAATACAAAAATCTCAAGAATTTAGAAATGGAGAGATAGTGTTGGCTCGAGATAATAATGAAATGACTATCAAAACATTAGTGAGTGATAATGGTCGCTCATATTTAAAACCTGAGAACCCAAAATACAAAAATATCCCAATCTACCCTGAAACTAGACTTATAGGAAAGGTAATTGGTAAAATTGGCGGGAAGAGAAAATAGATATGGACAAGAGTGTAACTTCATATACAATCAATAAAATATTTAAGGACCCCAATTTGCAATTCGGACTCACAGAATTTGAAACGATTAAACCTTCAGAAGCGTTAGATATTTTTGAAAAGGAAAAGGGTAAATATTATCTTAAATGTTTAAAAAGAAACACAGATTTATTGGTTTGGAATGAAGAGAAGCGAGTGGGTGAACCCGAAGAAATAATCAGACAGCTTTGGTTATATAAGTTAACCAAGTATTATAATTATCCCCTCGATAGAATTGCTGTTGAAAAAGAAGTGAATTTCGGCCGTGAAGTTCACGAAAAAGCCGCAGACATAATCGTTTTTGATAAAGATAAGGAAACACCTGATATAGTTTTAGAAATAAAAAGCCCAGAAGCAAAAGATGGTTTGGAGCAAGTGAAAAGTTACCTTAATGCGGAAGGCGCATCTATCGGAGTATTAACGAACGGAATAATCAAAGTAATATTATATAGGCCATACCCCCATCAATTTGAAAATACACTTCGCGATATTCCAAGAATAGGCCAGACGATCGAAGATGTTCAGGAGGCTAAACTTACATTAGACCAACTTGAAAGAAAATACGATCTGGTAGCCATAATAAAAATTCTGGAAGAACTTGTCTTAGCGGGCGCGGGCGTAGACTCTTTTAATGAAATTTTCAAATTAATTTATGCAAAACTTTACGATGAAAAATATGCGAGAGATAGACACGGAGAACTTCTTTTCAGACAATCTTCCGAGGCCAGAATTACTTATGATAATATCGAGCGTCTATTTGAAAAGGCAACACAAGAATGGCCCGGAATGTTCATCTCCGGTGAAAAAATTCTACTTTCACCTACTCATCTTTCTGTCTGCGTTGGAAATTTGGAAAAAATTAAACTTCTTGATGCGGAGTTAACAATAATAGATAGAGCTTTTGAGTATTTACTTCCCGACGTTGCTAAAGGAAAGAGAGGCCAGTATTTTACTCCCAGACACGTTATTGATATGGCTGTAAAAATGCTTAATCCCAAAGAGGAAGAATATGTAATTGATCCCGCTTCAGGCTCAGGCGGGTTTTTAATTCATACTATGCAATGGGTGTGGGATAAACATATGTCTGAAAAATCACACGAAACACAAATCGATTATGCAAAAACTCACGTTTACGGAATAGATTTTGATGATAAACCGGTTAAAATTTCGCGTGCATTAATGCTTATTGCCGGAGACGGTAAATCCCACATTTTTAAACTTAATTCCTTAAATCCCAAAGAGTGGATGGGAGAGGAGGGAGAAAAAGAAAAAGCAAGAGCGGAGCTTAGAGAAAGGCTGTATAAATTTAATGATTATGATAGGGACAGAGATAACGAAGAAAATTTCAGGAGTTTTGCATTCGACATGCTTTTAACCAATCCTCCATTTGCAGGCGAGATTATAGACCGTACGATTTTAAATATTTACGAACTGGCTAAAAACGACAAAGGAAAGTTAAGAAATAAAATGGAACGGCACATCTTGTTTATTGAACGAGCGCTAAATTTGATAAAACCCGGAGGAAGATTAGCAATTGTTTTACCCCAGGGAGTTTTAAATAACACTAATATGGAATATATAAGAAACTGGCTTTTTAATAAAGCTAGAATTCTAGCTGTCGTAGGTTTGCATGTTAATACTTTTAAACCCCACACAGGAACTAAAACGTCGGTATTATTTTTGCAGAAGTGGATAGAAAAAGAAGAACCACCCAAAGATTACTCCATATTTATGGCAGTTTCCAAAAAAAGTGGTAAAGACAAGAGTGGTGATTATGTATTTGTAAAAGACGAAAGTGGTCAATTTGCACTTGATGCAAAAGGAAATTTAAAAATTGACCACGACCTTGACGAAATCGCAAATAAGTTTATTGATTTCGCAAAGAAAGAAAGCTTCAATTTTTGGTGATAGTATGAAAAAACTTTCTCAACCTACTCGTAAAGAATATAAAATGCCGCGTCTGTACCTTGATGATTTGGAAAAAATAGAAGAGATCATCAAAGAAGTTAAACCTAAAGACTATAAAATTAAGTTCAGAGGTTATGAATATGATGAGCTTACAGAAGTTCCAAAGGACTCTGAATCTACAGAATTTCATTTACAAACATACGATCCATTTTTAAGTTTAGATTTAGACAATGGACATGCGAGTCTTTATATGTCCGATGATAACGTGACATCTAGAGGAATTTTTTCAAAGGTTGACGAAATAATTCTTAAAAGAGAAAGAAAAGTATTATGGTTATTTGGTCAATTAGCGGTCTGGATAGCGGCACCGATATTTCTCGGTTTCATTCTCGTTTCGATAAAATTACTGAGAATGGATATTTTCAACATTAAAGGTTTGTCGTTTTTGATCTTAGCCTTATTAAGTGCCTATTGGTGGTATTTTTCTTTTCAGCTTAGTATGAAAAGTTTTTCTAAAATTGAGTTATGGAAAGAGAAAGATAAATTTAATTTCTTTCTGAGAAATAAAGATCAAATAATATTACTAGTTTTGGGGGCTTTTCTTGGTGCAATCGCAACGGTATTTTTAGAAAGGATATTTATTAAATGATTATTCATTCAATTATTCAAAAATCTCAACTTGAAGAAGCGAATCGACTTGATGCGGAATATTTTGTAGCAAATCAATTTTTTAAGAAATATTATTTGGGGAGTGAGATTGTCGATTTTGTACAGTATGGTACTTCTAAATATTTAAATGAAGATAAACTTGGTTATCCTACTCTAAGACTCAATGAGTTCGAGAATTACTTCATAAAAGAACCAGAAAAATTTTGTGACTTAATAACTGAAGGTGTATTTAGAAATTTAGAACTTAAAGAGGGCGACATTCTTATTTGTAGGACCAATGGTAATCCAAAGTTAGTTGGTAAAAGTGCTATTGTTATGGAAGACAAGCCCTACGCATACGCCTCTTATCTTTTTAGAGTAAGAACAAAATCTGAGAAGATTAATTCTGCCACCTTACTAACATATCTTCACTCATCTTATGGTAGGGCTGAGATTGAAAAGAATATGATGATTAGTAACCAAACCAATTTTAGTCCTGCCAGATTTAGATTAATTCGAATTCCAATGTTCGATGGGGAACTCCAAAGAGAAATAACCCTGTCAACCCAAGACGCGTATAAATTATCAAACAATGCAATTAAATTTTATCAGCAAGCAGAAGATTTACTGTTGGAGGAGTTGGGAATTTCTGATTTTGAAATTCCGCAGGATTTAACTTATGTTGTAAGTTTTTCTGAATTTGAAAATGCTAATCGAATAGATTCCGATTATTTTCAACCAAAGTATGAACTATTAATATCAAAAATCAAAAATCAGGTCGCAAATAATTTATTAGAAGTATTTCAAAATATTTCGCCAGATTTTAAACCGAAATCCGATGAAACTTACAAATATGTGGAATTGGCAAATATAAATTCTTCAATAGGAACTATAGACGGATTTTCCGAAGTTTTGGGAGGAGAAGCGCCTAGTAGAGCGAAAAGAATATTGAAAACAGGCGATGTTATTACATCTTCAGTTGAAGGATCGTTAGAAAAAGTTGCGCTTGTGGATTCGGAGCAGGATGGATTTTTAGCTTCCACCGGCTTTTTTCAATTTCGGAGCAGTCAAGTATTGCCCGAAGTACTTTTAGTTTTAGCAAGAAGTATTGTTTTTCAGATGCAAATACAAAAAGAAACTGCCGGAACTATTTTAACTGCTGTTCCGAAAGAGGCTATTAGAAATATTAAAGTTCCTATATTATCAAGATCTATTCAGCAAAAAATTGCAGATTTGGTTAGAAAATCCCATGAAGCACGGAAGAAATCAAAACAACTTCTCGAAGAAGCAAAAAGTAAAGTCGAGGAAATGATTGAAAATGGAAGAAAAAACTAAAGATAAATTTAAAGCTGTTTGGCTTTCGCACAGCTCTATTGCTGATTTTTTGAAATGTCCGAGACTGTATTATCTCCGTAACGTTTATAAAGACCTTCGAACCAACCACAAAATGACAGTTATGACTCCTCCTCTTGCACTAGGCCAGGCTGTCCATGAAGTTGTCGAGGGATTATCCGTTCTTAAGATAAATGACAGATTTACGGTATCTCCCTTAACAAAATTTGAAGTGAGTTGGAAGAAAATTGCGGGGGAGAAAGGCGGATTTAGGGATAACGTGCAGGAGGCGGAATTTAAAGAACGGGGGATTAAGATGCTTAAAAATTTAATAGACAATCCAGGACCATTATTAAGAAAGGCTGTAAAAATAAAAACCGAAGACGGACTTCCGTATTATTGGTTTTCCGAAGAAGAAAAAATAATTTTATGCGGAAAGATTGATTGGCTTGAGTATGTTGAGGATGGCAATTCAATCCATATTATAGATTTTAAAACAGGAAAACACGAAGAAGACGATTCCTCCCTCCAGCTTCCGATTTATTTATTGCTTGCGACAAATACACAAAAAAGAAAAATAGCAAAAGCAAGTTACTGGTATCTCGATAATGGAGCCGGGTTAATCGAGAAAACACTTCCAGATATAAATGAATCAAAAGAAAAAGTGGGGAAAATTGCGCAGAGGATAAAACTTGCAAGACAGCTTAACCACTTTAAGTGTCCGACAAACGGATGCAAATATTGCATGCCCTTTGAAAGAGTCCTTAAGGGTGAGGGAAAGTGGGTGGGTACGAGCGACTACGGACAGGATATTTATATTTTGAAACAAAACTAATTGTTAGGTAATTTCTTAGCTCGCGGTAAACCCATTGAGGTTAGGGGAATTGTGATAGTAGAGTTGAATAATTCTACAGACTTTCGAATAAAATCCTTGTCTCTAATTTGTCTATAATTAACCCCGGCTTCAATAAATCGTTTTTTAGCGTTCTGGCTGTATTCCGGATCGTTAGCTGCGAAAATAACGGTTTTAATTCCCACATCCAGTATGATACTTGTGCAATCCCGAACATTATTTATTGGACTTCGGTAACTGCAGGGTTCAAGTGTTGTATATAGAATAACTTTTTCATCTATTTTAATTCCCTTCAGGCGAGCAATCTCTAAAACCAAATCTTCAGCGTGTCGAACGCCGTCATGTGCACTAGGGGACAAGGCAAGAATACTCCCGTTTTTGACAAGACAAGCGGCCACAACTCCCTCCGGATCTTTTGATTTTTTAGCAACCTCAAAAAGTTCTTTAAAAATGTCTTTTTCGCTCACAAGTATATTATAATTTAAAAAAATGTAGTTTTCTTCAAATCCCCCAATAATTTCAGGATTGTAGTCCTTAGATGGATTCGATTGCGCTCACCACTAAAGCAAGCTCAGGATTATAGTCCTTCGATAAACTCAGGATAATAATTTGACGACTTGTTTTTTGAGTTATAATAAATTTCATAATGTTCATAAGAAAAGTGGCTGCAGTAATTCTAATTAATCCTGAGGGTAAAATCTTAATCATGAAGAGATCACCTGAAAAGAAAGTTCATCCGAATTTGTGGGGACTTCCTTCCGGTGGAGTAGAAATTGATGAGGAATTGGAAAAAACTGCAATTAGAGAAACGTTTGAAGAAACTGGTAAAGCTATTTCAAATATAAGGCGCGGTCCGACTTTATCGGTCAAAGTACCTGGCGGCGTACATGAAATTAATTATTTTTTAGCACAATCCAATTCCCCGGAGGTTAATCTTGACAAAGAACACACAGAATACAAATGGGTAATACCGGCAGAAGCTTTGAATTATAAATTTGGAATACCTCAAGCTCATGTTAAGAAAGTTATGGAAAAGTTTGGTCTTCTTCAAATTTGACTCCAGGTTAATTGCATTTGATTTATACTTCAGTAGTTGACTTTTAATTCTCCTACTTTTATTTATAAAGGACAATAAATGACTCGAGATTCCTTTCACCTTCCCAACCCTTTAAATGAACTCCGTATATTTAATATATTAACAATAGACGCTTAATGAATCTATTTCTCTTTATAAACGAAGGGGTGTGAGAATAATGGGAATGAGGTATCGTGGGAAGCATCTAACACTGGTTGTACAAGAATTCAGGATGGAACATTGTTGGACTCCTACGGCAACACTCTTGTTCTGGGTTATGACCAATTTGGCTATAACTACCAAGCCCACATGTTCAACGGAACATATGACGGTTCTGACAGGAATCTTGACGGAACTTATTGGGGTCAAACAGGAGACTTTGTTGATGACAGCTTAATTATGAAGTGGAGTAATGACTGGTTGGCTAATGTAGATTGCAATAACGATGGAATGCTCGATAGGGGAACAGATGAAACAAGTTTAGGTTGGTTAACTAACGACGTTAATGGCGATTATGATTCGGATGGAGACGGAACACAGGACGCACATTATACTTATTTTGCAAAAATTGTTTGGGTAGGAACGGGCGGTCTTTGGGGTGCCTACGACGTTATCGAAGAAGTGTATAACGATCCCGTAGGCGGGTATACGGGACTGTATAGTAAAGTTGGTGTACCTGGTTTTGGTTTAAATGACCAATGGACGACTAATCCTTAATTAGTCAATTTACTAAACAACCCATCGGAAGTTTTTTCGGTGGGTTGTTTTTTTCTTCCAATTTTACCTAACTTTTATTTAAGTTATTTAGAATATATATTGGTTTGATAAATCGATTTAATGTAGACTGATAATTAATTTATGTTTGAAGCTTTTTCTCAAATATTTTTAATCGCAATACTAATAGGCTTCTCACTCCAATTTGTTATTAATTGTTTTATATTGTACGGATTAAAGTGGTTAAGAATAGGGGCAAGTTTCTCATTTAGAACGTCTGTTGGTCTTGCTTTTTTACTTCAAGTTGTGTGGGTTGGTACGGAAATTATAGTGATTAAAGCGGCAAACATCGCATTAATTTTGTTATCGTCCGTATTTATCTCTTACCTTTTAAACGCTTTGGTTTTTTCAGGAGTGTTGTGGTTGTGTTCCAAAAAAATAGACTCTGTTAAAATTAAGAACTTCGGATCTGCCGTAATCTCGGCAATAATTCTTCTCGTCCTCGATCAAGTACTTTTACCTTTTTTTATCAGAGAATTGGTTAAATATTGAAATAGAAAAATTTCCTTTTTTAAGGCTTTTTCTTCTTTCTATTTTCAATCTCTGCGATTCTTAATTCTTCCTCGTCCGTCCTTCCAAAGGGATCAATTCGTACTTCCTCATTCAATAAATCCATAAGTATATTCCTTCTCTCCGCGCCATCGTTTGATTTACCCAAATTCCAAAGCTTAGTTCTGCGATATCTAGCCTCTTCTCTCATAATGACTTCCCCGGCGCGGAAAATTGTTTCTCTTTCTCCCTGCGTAGTCATAGTATTTCGGAATTATATTAATTAATAAGCCCATTTGTAAATATCTAATTTCCAAATTTACTTAATGGTTTCGCGTTGACAGTTATGCTTTCACAGAGTTTAATATAAACATGACTTTAACGAGTGATGATCTAACTCAAATTGAGAATATAGTTGATGAGAAACTCGATGAAAAGCTTGATGAAAAACTCACGAAGCTTAAAAGTGATATTTTCGACAGAATTGATCAATTTTAAAAGAAGTAACAACTGCCAGTGAAGAAAGACCTCTCATCGAAAACAGACTTGAAGCCCTGGAAGAGATTCACCCCGATGGAAAACACATTTCAAATTTACAATAAAACTTATTTCTTCAAATCCTTCGACAAGTTATAACAGTGAGCGTTGTCGAACTGCTCAGGACTGTAGTCTTTCGGCAGGCTCAAGATAATAATTTGACGGGGTAGCGATTAATCCGTAAAATTGCTTAATGAAGCGGGCAATTATTATCCACTGCTGGGAAGGATTCCCTAACTATTGCTGGTATCCCCAAACCAAGAAGGACTTGGAAAAAGAAGGATTTGAAGTGATTGTTCCCGAAATGCCCGACACTGCCAAGCCCCAACTCGGTCCGTGGCTTGCCAACCTCAAAGAGATTGCAGGTAAAGCTAATAATGAACTTTTTTTACTAGGACACAGTTTGGGTTGCATAACGATCATGAGATATCTTGAAAGTTTAAAAAATGGTGAGCAAGTTGGGGGAGTGGTTTTTGTTGCCGGATTTACCGACGATTTAGGTTATAAAGAGCTGAGCAATTTTTTCATTGAACCAATTAATTTCAAGAAAATAGAAGAAAGATCGAGGATGTTTAGTTTAATTAATTCCGATAATGATCCGTATGTTCCGCCGAAGTACGTGGATATACTTAAAGACAAATTAGGCGCCAAATCGATAGTGAAACACAACATGAAACACTTTTCCGGACCGATTGATAATGAGGAAAGTTGTCTCTCTCTACCTGAAGTAAAAGAAGAAATAATGAGAATGTCGCATAGCGTATTATCAGGAACCGAAAAGTAACAAGTATAAATTAACATGGCTGAAGTATTGTGTACTCAATGCGGTGAATTATGTAGACCTTATGCAGAGAAAAGTAGACTGCATTTTAGACACATAAACGGATTTGGCATGCCTGATATTTTGGAAGGAGAAATTGGGGAATGCGAATTAAGAACATATGAACCGGCAGAAGAGATAAGTATACCCGAGCTTTTAAAAAGGCTTAACCCTGGAGTTCTAACAAATCCTTAAGGGATTTGCAAGTAAAGAATGGACTATTTTGGTTTACCTAGGGAATATAATATAGAGGATGGCAAATAAGTTAAAAGCAGGGGATACGGCACCTGATTTTTCCGCACTCGATCAAAAGGGAGAGCTGCATAGCCTTCAGGACCATAAAGGTAAATGGCTGCTATTGTATTTTTATCCCAAAGATAATACTCCTGGATGCATAAAAGAAGCCTGCAGTTTCAGGGACAATTTTACTGAATTAAAGGAGCGAATCGAAATTCTGGGAGTAAGTGGAGACAGTTTGGAAAGTCATATCAATTTTTCCAATAAATATAAATTACCTTTCCCGCTTCTCGTTGACAAGGATAGAAAAATAATAAAAAGTTATGGTACGGACGGATTGTTGTTTCCCAAGAGGGCATCATTTTTAATAGATCCCGATGGGAAAATTGCCAGGGTTTATGAAAAAGTAAATCCGGAAGTACATGCGGAGGAGATAATAAAAGTCTTCAATCTCGCAAATTTAAGTAAGACTGAGTTTGCAAAGAAAGGTTAATTTATAGATGGCTTTCCCACTGAGGTTGCGGGTGGAAGTTTTTTTAAATACGCTTCTCGTTTTCTATCTATGGTAGCATGCTCTACTCGAGCTTTTGAACCACCCCTGGTGGCTACCGCTTCAGCTTGACCGGTAGTTACGCTAACGATGGGTAATTCTAAGGGATTTTCTTTAACTTCTGACATTAACTAAGAATACAACTATTTTCTGATAAATGATACAGCTGCCCAACTCATAAAACCAGCTCCGAGTCCGATAAACATCCAGGCAGCTATATTTCCCGTTAACAATCCGATTCCAAAACCCAATAAGAATCCGCCGGGAATTATCATTGCACCCATTTTCTTAGCCTCTTCGTCGCCGTTTTCCGCTTCTTCTTTGGCCATGTTAATCACCTCGATTCCAGGAAGATAATTAATATTACCACAAGCTAATTCCAAAAATATAATTTTTTGTGTATTGTAATGAAGTAAAATGTTATCTATTCTTGTGATAATGGTGGATAGAGAAGAAATAAGACTAATCGCCTCAAAAATAACTTTGTCCCGTTTTACTACAGATGTATTATTTGATCCAATGAACTTTGTAAGACGAGCTCAGATTCGAAATTTATCAGAAAGGGTCAAGGAAATGGAGCTGAGAATAAGTAAGATCGTGCCTAATAGCAAGCAGGAAGCCACTACTTCACATTAATTAAACTTTAAGCCTTGACTGAAGACGTTTATTTATGAGAGAGTAGTACATGCTGAAAAAGGGTTTCGTTGGAATTTATATTTTGATAGTTGTTTTGGTAATCGGGATTGCTTTATTTATTTATTTTTCACTAATTAAATCGAGTGGTGGTCTGACGTCACTGATGCCTTCAATAAAAAACGAGCCATTGCCTTCTCCGTCGGGTTCGGCCACGATTCCGAGCGGTAAAAAGTTTGTAGGTATTATGGGGTCATATGTTGAGGATTTCGCAACAATTAAAAGCTGGGGAGGAAATACCGCTCACGTATATAAAAATCCCGGAAGTACTATAGAAATCGGATCTGCTCTTCAATCTGCTAAAGCAAATGGTTTATATTTTATGGCTAGTGTTGCAAAGATTAATCAATTTAACGACGCATTTGATTTAACTTCTTTTAACTCTAATACAAGTAAATTCTTGCCTGATCTTGATGTTGTCGCCGGCGACCCCTATTTCTTGGGCTATTGGCTTATTGATGAACCTTGTAATTCTAAGAAAAGATCACAAGTGCAAGCTGAGGATTTTGATGATCTTTATAAGGCAGTAAAGGCTGTGAACCCACAAGTCCCGATTGTCATTAACTTCGGAACACTCGAATGTTTACAAGGCTTCACGAGTAGTAGTAAACCAGGATTGAAATTTACGGATATAGGTATGTTTACAGTAACCGAGAAAAAGCTGATGCAAAGACCAAGCTATATTGCTGAGCAGGCTGCACTTACCAAAGGAATCAAAACCTATGATCCGAGTATTAAAATTCTTCCACAAGTTGAGGCGGTCGGATTAATACAAAAGGGAGCACCAATTCCGTCTGCTTCGTGGATCGAGAGTGCCGGACTTTCTACGGCGAAACACCTTGATGTATTTGACGGGATGTTGTTTTATTCTTTCCATGCATTCGATAATGTGAACTTTATAGGTGATTCGATATCAAATGTAGTAAATGATCCAGCTTATGTTTCTGCTTTCAAAACAGTTTTCTCCGCAGCCTTAAAATAACCGCAGTATCTAAAGAGCAATATAAGGCGTATAATGAAATTATCATCAAAAATCTTACGTTTGAAGAATTAATAAATGTATTCTTGGGTAAAGGTGGTAAGGTAAATAAGTACTATCTTCAAGCTTGGAACAAAAATAAACATGCATTGGTTTATTTAAACGGTTGGTTTGGTGGAAAGAGTATTCGCGAAGCTCTACTTAAAGCACTTACGTAAGGCTCACACAGAAAATGCGCGCAGGTGGTTTATCAGCAAAATTTTCCCAAGCCTTAAAAATTACCTCTTTGGTTTATAGTCTACTAGTTGAGTAGAACTGGAAATAACTCCTGATCCATTCTTCCTAATTAAGTGTACTATATACTGTGTTCTCGTATTATATTCTCCTATGCTTCTTCTTAGTTCTTCGCTAATGATTTTGTTTGGGTTATTGAATGTTATGTAACCGAATTTAAGCTGCTTTTCTGGGTCATCGCAAACTACAACAGCACCTCTTCCGTGTTTTCTTAAGCCGATTTTTGCAGCTTTTACTAACTGCTTTCTATTGCCCTCGATAACTGCATTAATTTCCTGAGTAATTGGTAAGGTTTTAATTTCTGCGACCATAAATCTATTTCCGTTTTAAACTTCGAGGCGGAAGATGTCAAGAGTATATTTTTCACGGAATTTTAATTTCTCGCCTATAGCGGATAAGTTGTAGCTATAACCCCGGTTGGGGAGGAGTTTGTACTACAAAGTCAGTTGGTGTAAAATTTGCGCCGCTAGCGCTATCAAATCCATCGGGGTTTCTTTCGATAGCTTGATCCTGTGTTGGATTAAGGGGTGGCGTACCCCACTGCACTGTATCAATTATTACGTCAAGAGGATCGAGGAGTTGTAAAAGCCCAGTATCGACATTGAATGTGACGCCGCCGAAATTAGCGGTGATAACTCCGTTGTCGTCATAACATTGCGTCCAGGTGGAATTGTCGTGACCAATAAGTGCGAATTGACCTGCCGGTAAATTGGTATTGGATGTAACCAAGTCAATGGTATTTGTCCCGTCCGTAATACTGAAGTTTTTCAGATTAACGGTGGTTGTGTAGCCGTTATAAACCTCTAGCCACTGGGCTTCTTTTTGCCCGATAAAACAGGAAGTATCGGGGAGAACTTCGTTAATAACAAGAACTTGGGCGATTCCCGGAGTTGGGGTAGGAGTTGATTCAGTTGGCGGTGTAGGTGTCGGACCAAAACTCTCAGCTGCCGAGAGTACATTTCCAAAGCTTGTTTCGACATCTGATAAATATCCGGCAGATAAACCGACTAAAAAGATAGCAATTCCGGTTATTGGTACAATAATCGCATTTTTTGGCAAGCTTCCCACGTTTGGAGAGGAGGTTGCTTCATATTTTTTCTTAATAATTGCCACGGACTTTTTTAGTTGGCTGACAAGAAACTTTATTTCTTCGTAGACAAATATTGTTCCGGGAACAATAACGAAGAGAATAAAACCGTATGGTTTTTTGGCAAAATCGGCCACGTAGCCGAAGTAGGGGAGAATTAAGACAACCTTACCGATAATATCACTCTGCCTAACCTTGAAATTATCAAAGCTCCGATTTGCGTCCCCTGCAGTTAAGAACTGGGCCTCCTTGTTAAGTCCGTCGGGAAATAGTTTGACTAGTGCCCGGTGGGTGATTGTATTTTTGCTGCCTTGTTGGTTAAAAGTGATTATATCTCCCGGAAGATAGTTATTTAGTGGTAAAGAGATAACAACACTCGCGAGCTTAATTTTAGGTTCCATCGAACCCGAATAGACGATATAAAACCTCGGCAAGCGCTTTTGCAAATCAACCCAGGAAATATTGTCAATCGTATTAACGTCCGGTTGGACTAAATAGAAGGCAGTGTAAGTGATAAACATAAGTGAAATGAAGATGTAGATAAATCCCAGAGTGAATAAAAACTTTCTTAACATAGTTGTCAACTTGTACAAAATAGAATAATGCCAGATGAGAGAGAGGGGGGTACTATAATTCCCCCCTCTGTCTCCACAATAAAAATAAAACCTCTTACAAAGGAAGAGGCGTAGGCGTTGAGGTAGGCGTAAGGTTGCATAAGAAATCATCATTATGCCTTGCCTGTACGGCCTCGAATACAATATCTCCCATGAGTAAATCGGTTTGGGAAATATTTCCAACCTCCGTTCCGTCGCAATTGAAACCTCCGTCTTCCGGTTCGCCGGGGGTCTGGTTGGCATTATTATCTCCGGCCGGTCCGTCGGGGTAATCACCCGGAGTCAGCGGGGCTTCAGTCAAAGTACCAAAACAAAACGCTTTACCGATGTATTGGACTTCTTCTTCACCACCGATCAGAGGTTGACCCGTTTCTGAGTCGGCAAGTGCCCAACGGACGTCATTTAATACATTGCTTGCAGGTCCACTGGTGAGCACCTCTTCTTCTCTCTCGAGAATATTGTCACCGTCGTCCCTCCAGAAAATGAAATTCAGTTCTTGCGCCAGGTCACCGTCAGGTGTCCCGTCGCTGCCGTCTCCCGGAAGGCTATCAACTTCGTCTTCGGGTTCGGTTATACCGTTATCACTATTTTCAGTGGTATTTATATCAACGCAAGCCCACGAATCATTGTCAACGTGTAGACTGATGGTATCTTCCTCATAGTCGCCGGGTTTTAGATCCCGGAGAGCAAAAAACACATCGCCTTCAGCTAGATCTTTTAGTTCCCAGGTACAGAAACAAGGTTCATCGGTTCCTTCCCAAACACGGTCTGTAGGATCTTCCGTGCTCTCATTTAAGACACAGGTTCTACCATTGTAGTAACAGGTATTATCTACCTTAAGATCCAACGCACCGGCTGCAAGGATGTTTCCTGTTGACGTTTCTTCGTCGCTGAAAAATGCAGTTGTCGCTCCAACGACACTCCCAACAACTAAAGCTATTGCAAAGACAGATAGCAAAATTCTTTTCACAAATATTTTTCACCTCCTTTCTACAAATAACATATCTTTTAACTTACATGTCATGAAATTATTCAGAGTTATTATTTGGGAATTTCAAATTAGGGTGTTGGTGTTGTGCAAAGGGTTAGAGCCGTTAAAACGTTTTGTAGATCTTGGTAGTTGGCTACAGGGAAGTAATGCGAGGCATCATCTGCGATTTCCGTGGACAAATACGTTGAGTCGACGTCTCCTCCTACGCCGACTACAAAAACCTCAATTCCCAATGCTCGTGCATTATCGGCCGCTGTTGCAGCAACGGCTCGTGCTGTTGCCTCCGGTGAAGGCAGGTTGGGATTACCGTCCGTCACAATAATCATGATATCGGGTGACACGCCATCCGGGCGATCGTGCGGATCGCCGGCAAGATTTGACAGTTCACCTGAAGCTAAGTCGACGCCTTGGACGAGCCTGGTCAGACCGCCTGAGGCGAGCGAGTTAATGGCGGCTTGCACCGCTCCCGCATTATCTGTTAAATGTGAGTCTAGTGTTCCTGATGTTGCAAAACTGACCTCGCCTGCGTGTACGCCGGTAGGTGAAAGTCCGAGAGCGGTCACAAAAGAATTCGCCGCGGTTTTAAGATCAGCTAATTCAGAAGAACTTATGCTGCCTGATCTATCCAGAACCAGCATAACGTCGAGTGGTTGGTTACAGGCAATGGGTGGGGTAGGCGTGATTCCTGAGCACACGAAGCCCGCATTATTTCTTGCTTGTGTGGCTTGGAAAGTGATATCTAAATTAAGCTCATCGGTTTGGGGTGCATTGTTTAGGTTACTTCCGTCACAGTTTACCCCGCCGTCAGCGGCCTCACCGGGAGTTCCGTTGGTATTATTATCTCCGGCCGGTCCGTCGGGATAATCTCCCTGGGGAAGAAGCGAAGGCGAAAGTACCCCAAGACACCAGGCCTTGCCTATATAGTAGGTTTGATCAGGTGATAATGGTTCGTCCGGGTTACCAAAAATATTTTCGGTTGAGTCGGCCACCGACCACGGAATTCCGTCAAAAATATTTTCTGCCTGACCACGCTTAAACGGAGATTCTCCAACCTCCCAAACGTTGTCACCGTCATCTGCCCAAAACACAAATGTCAGACTTGTACCTAACTCTCCGTCAAGATTATCCCCCCGAACAGTGTCGCAATTGGGGTCATCCGCCAGTTCAGGTTCCGTACATGCTGAATCGTCATCTTTTGTAAGGGTAGGAGTTGTGCACAACCAATACGGATTAGTGCTGCCGTGAATACTTATAGTATCCTCGCCGTAATCAGAGGGTTTAAGGTCGGTGAAATTAAAAAATAGTTGATCCGTAAGGTCGCTCATCTCCCAAGAAGTTGCTGGGGAAGATGCGCCGTTATAGAAGCTTTCGTTATCTATTTGTAAATTTATTTCTCCGGATGTTAGGGCGTTGCTGGTTGAGACTTCTTTGTCAGAGAAGAAGGCTTGAGTGAAGTATATCCCGATGAAGCTGATCAACCCGATTGTTAAAAGACTTAATAGAAGTTTTTTCATCACACTATCTGGTTTTTTAAATAAACATACCTAAAATATAGACCGAAAGTTCGGATAAAACTTATACTTGTTTAAAGAAATATTAATAAACTGGAAACAGATTATATTATTGGGTTATAAGCTGTCAGTAAGAATTACTACAGGCGATTTGTGAGAATTCCAACCAAAAATGGGATTAGTGAGAAAATAAACACTCCTTGTAATATAATATGTCGAACATGGCAGAAATTATTAAAGGGAAGAAAGGGGCTGATATTTTGTTGACTGATAGCGGAAAGAAAATATATCGGTCAACACGTAATCTTATTCGTATTGCGGCTATGGATAGAAGCTTAGAGAGAAAAAATGCTAAAGTAGCAGAACACGTTGCTCGAGTGGGAATCTTTGCTATTAGGGATGTTAATGATTGTGATGGTGTAACGAGGGAAAGTGTAGAGGAAGCGGTTGATGTAAGGAACGCTATATCGAAGTGTAAGTTAACCGAGATGGAACGAGAAGTATTATATTACTTAGAACAGGGTTTAAATCTAGCAGAGATAGGGAGGATAAAAAGTATAACGAGAGTGCGTGTAGGCCAGCTTAAAAATAATATTGCAAAAAAAATTGCTTTGCAATTAGGAAAATTATAAAAGTGTAGGATTATTACTTAATACTTGCCTTTTTGAAAATTATAGGTAGAATTATCTAAATGAATAAAAAAGTATTAGTTAGCGTTATTGTTGTACTTATTTTATTGCTTCTTGGTGGCGGGGCCTATACGCTTTCAAAGAGAAATAAAACCCAAACTACCACTCAAGTTACGACACAAACTACTCCGACACAAGAAAGCACAAAAACCGCTGCGCAGTCATTGAAAGATCTTTTGTTGTCAGGTGTTCCTCAAAGGTGCAGCTATCGGGATACTGAAGAGGGTATTGATATGGCAGGTACGACTTATGTGTCGGGTGGAAAAGTCCGAGCTGATTTCACATCAACTACCGAGGGGAAAACAACGACAGGGCATACTGTTTATGACGGAACCACTAGCTATATTTGGACAGACGAGATGACTACCGGATATAAGATGATGATTGATATAAGTAAGGAGGAAGAATCGAGTTCGGAGTCTGATAGTACAACGCAGCAGGGTGTGGATTTAAATAAAACCATCGATTACACTTGCAGCCCGTGGGTTGTCGATCAGGCGCTTTTTACACCACCTACAACTATTACTTTTGCTGAGTTTAATATTCCAACTATCTCTGCGGAAGGCACACCCGGGTCAACCGGTAACAGCAGCGCATGTAGCTATTGCAATTCACTCACCGGCGACGCCAAAACTCAATGCTTAACCTCTTTGAATTGCCAATGACAAAACCTACACGCTACAGTGTGTGGTAGTCAGCGCGTAGTTAACAAGTAAGTCCTCATAACAGCGTTCAAGAAAACCCCATACTTTAAGGCGGAGAGGACGTCATTGACGAAGTTTAATTTGTATAGTTTAATGGGATTATGACTTTAACACAAAGTGACCTGGATGCAATGAAAGATTTAATTGGTGTAGTTGTTGATGAAAAGTTGGAGGAAAAACTTGAAGAGAAACTTAAATATTTTCCTTCCAAAGAAGAATTTTTTTCAAGGATGGATGAGGTTATGAAAGAACTTAAAATTATCAGAGAAGAACAGACAGTATTATCGCACCAAGTATCAGACCACAATGATAGAATTACAAAAGTTGAAAATAAAGTAAATACACAAACGACTGCTTTAGATTAACTACTGTCGGCTTTCTTCAGGCAGTAGCTCTTAACAGTTATTTAAAACAAAGTTATTTGTATTTATGGCGGTATGTTTCCGTAAATATCCGACACTAAGGTCTCACCAATGGTGGCTTCATACCCAGACTTATATGCGGTCTGTGGTAGTGGTATCTCTCAAGGTAGTTTAGCACCCTGTTATTTAGTTCTTCCACCTGGCTTTGTTTGTATTTAATCCACCCCAGACACTCTTTTCTCAAAGATCTATTAAAACTCTCTATATAACTTTGTTCATTCTTTCTGTATGGTCTGGCATATCTATGTCGTAGGCAGTAATTAAAAACATCTTTCCTGAACTCTCTTTTGAATTCAGGGCCTCCATCTGTTTGTATTATTTTAGAGTAATTATCAAACCTTCGCTCCATACAGGTATGTAGGAATATCTGTCCGTCTTTAGCCTCCAGAGATGGTCTTATGAGTATGTCTGCTTCTTTACTGAAAATGTCTATACCTGTAAAGGCAAATACTTCTCCAAAATCAACCGAGTCCATCTGAATTACTTCACGAGCTTTAGTTGCTTTCGGAATGGGTCCTCTTACTTGATTCTTCTTCCATTTACTTTTGATCTTATATTTCTCAGCCAGTATTTCATATATCTTAGGCACAGAGATCCTTACTCCATGTTCTTGTTCCAGAAAGTAAAGTATCTTCTGACCACAACAATCAGCTTCTCTTTCTCGTATTCCCCACACCCATCTTTTAAGTATCGGGTCAACCCGTCTTTTTACTCTTGGTCCTTTTTTAGCAGTTTGATATTTATCAAGGAAGCCAACCAAGCCCAGCTTTGCAATTCCTGCTATCCATATTCCTACAGTCTCGTGGTGAATACCTAACCTTTGAGCAATATGTCTTTTGGGAACACCGGATTCAAACAATTCCCATGTAAGTGTGATCTTAGTTGTTTGTAACACTTCCATATTTTACTTTGAAAGTGTCGGATTTCTACGGAGAATACAACGTAATATTCGGATTTATATCGAAATCTGATATAATTCTCATTGACGATTTGCGTTATCGTGCTGGGATGGCGGAGTGGACAATCGCAACAGTCTGTAAAACTGTCGCCCGAACGGGCTACCTAGGTTCGAATCCTGGTCCCAGCACCACCTCAAACGTAGTTTTCTGCGAAGGAGGATAAACTTTCTGTTTAAAGTGCGAGAAGAAGCGAAGATATAATAAGAAGCATCCCCAACCCCAATCCGACAATTGTAGGGGCACCGAAACCTGCGGACGGTAACTCTTCCCCACCCTTAGTTGTTTGTCCCGTTGTCGGAGTCGACGTCGCTCTCAAAGTAGGCGTAGCCGTCAAGCTCCCTGTTGGGGTAATCGTAGGAGTTGTCGTTAAACGAACAGTTGGAGTCGGAGTCGACGTAGCAGAAGCTGCAGTAGTTGGAACGGCTGTCGGCACTGTACCTCCGCTTATAGAATAAACTCCCTTACCGGTTTCGGGATCGGGTATATTTAAAATATCCTGACCGTTAGACTTTTGTGTAATTATGCTCTGAGAAGGATCAAACTGAATTTCCAACGGGTTCGACGCCGGCACTTTCCCTACTGTTAAATCGAAAGTTGCAAGTAATGTGTCAGTATTATTTGAGTACCCTTGGGCGCTTATATTTGCACAAGCAATGTCAATTATTACGTTCCCCCCTTCAGCAGAAACGGACTTTGTCGGACAATTCCAATCACCCGAACCCTCTATAATGGAATTAATTACGATATTCGACGCAGTTACCTCGGGTGAAGCCCCTGAATAGGGATATCTTAAGCGGACAATCACTCCTGAAATAGAAACAGTGGATGTGTTGAAATAAACAGAAACAGGAAGCGTGTCTCCTACATTGAAAGTGCCCGATGTCGGAAACAGCGAAACTTTAGCCTGCCCTCCCGGAACGGCAGCTTTTTTGATTAAATCCTGTCGTTGTTTAACTAAAACAACCCCTGCAATGATTCCACCAATAAGTACTAAAACACTCAGAATTGTAGCAACAATTTTCCCTTTACTCATTGAATAATTTAAACACTAATTCGTCCCTCTATGCAATACCCATTTGAGCAATAATTATGTATAATTTGCATGCTTGGCCGAGATAGCTCAGGGGTAGAGCACTTTCTTGGTAAGAAAGGGGTCATGGGTTCAATTCCCATTCTCGGCTCAAATACAACTTATTACTAATAACATATGACTCTGAGATTTCAAAGCTTTCCAATTTACCGTGAGATAAGAGAATTTATTAAAAGCATATATGCACTAAGCCGAAAATTACCCAGACAGGAACAATTTGAATTAGCCCCACAACCCTGAAGAGCAGCAACCTCAGTTCTACTCAATTTAGCTGAAGGGTCAATGAAAAAATCTGATGCTGAATTTAATAGATTTCTTATGATCTCCACAGGATCTATCAGTGAAATAGTAGCAATTCTCGACATCTGTCTTGATCAGAAATTCATATCCCCTTCAATTCACGGAGAATATCTGATAAAATGCGAGTCTGTAATCAAACAGCTATATGGTTTTTCTAAAATATTAAAGAAGAACAAATAGGTTTTTGTTATCAGTTATTAGTTATAAGTTATTTTTTATGTCCAAAAAAGGCGCGCGAGAATTAGTAGGAATGATTTGTTCCGTTTGTAAGTCACAAAATTATGTGACCGAACGGAATAAGGTTAATATGGACACCAAAGGCAAAGGTAAACTTCAAATAAAGAAGTGGTGCAAACATTGTAAGAAAGTCCAACTTCACAAAGAAACAACTAAATTGAAATAATATGTCAATAAAAATTTAGTATTGTTTATTAAATATAAATATTGATAAAGTTTCTTATGGACAAGGACAAGGAACCTAGGTTAGGAAATCCGCCCGAAAGTTGTTTGAATGGTAGATGTAAAAAAACAGCAGTAGAGATCGTACGTTGTAATGTTATTTGTGGAGTCCGCGAACAATTTTTGCAAGATCTAGACTGCTGGGTTAAACAAGGAATTTTCCTATCACGAGAAGGGAATACAGAAACTACAGACACCGAGCTTTGGAACAGACGAAGAACAGCAGGAAGTAGGTTCGCATTACCCGGCAGAATGCCAAACTTTCAAATCAAGCATAAAACTCTTGTTCCAAATCGTCTTCGAGGACAGGAATAAACAATTCATGCCTAAGAGGCATGAATTTTCTTGCCTTTCAGGCTCAAAGAGTTCTTCGACTTCATCGGACATACACTATCATGGTTCGCTCAGGATCCTGAGTTCATCGAAGGATTTGTTCACTGCTTCTCTTCAGCACAGGACTAAAAGTCCTGAGTTTTCGCGAAGTTTGAATTAATACATTTTTCGTAACAATAAAAATATAATTTATTATTATCAAAAGGATTAGTCAATGGGAATAATCAATTTGTTCTTATTTCAAATTATAATTTGTTTGTTCTTTAACTATGATATATCATAGTTCTGATGACACACCTATCTAGAAGGAAACTATCGACAGAGACTGAAAGCGAAATAATTAACGCCTTAAAAACAATACTTACAAAACTTACTCCTTCCGAGGTAGACTCTATTTTCCCAATACTAATAACTGATACAGAACAAGTTATGATCGCCAAAAGGTTAGGTATTATTTTTATGTTAACCGAAGGTGCTACATATGACGAAATTTCAAAAGCATTAAATTTAACAGAACAGACAATATCAAGAATTCATTATGAATTTAATACTTCTCCTAAAGCAGGTAAATTAGTTTTTTCAAAATTAACACCATGGAAAAGGAAAATATTAATAAAAGCAATTCTCAAAGATTTGAGTCTCAATAGTCTCAAGTTTGCCGCTAAATATGCTGGCGGTCGTATTTACTAGAATTTACTCCCAGCTTGTTCGATGATAAAATAAGCAGATATATTTAGGCTCGTGATGAAATGGTATCATGGCGGTCTCCAAAACCGCTCTTCCAGGTTCGAATCCTGGCGAGCCTGCTGAATAAATTTAGCTTCAAAAATAAGAAAAAATTGAGGATGGATGAATGAAAGCTCTAACTTCTCCAAATGATGTTAAAATGAAATATGGATAACAATCAGTTAATTCCAGACATTGTTTCTCAACTCCAAAATATTAAAACAATAAAAGCGGTTGTTTTGGGTGGTTCGAGAGCCTCAAACACTCACAGATCAGACTCTGATATTGATCTTGGAATATATTATCGGGATTCCGAACCTTTAGATGTCGAACAAATAAAAAAACTCGCTTATAAAATAAACGATAATCCAAGTCCAATCATTTCAGAAATTAGTGAATGGGGTCGATGGGTTAATGGTGGAGCATGGTTAACCATCAGAAATCAACGGGTTGATCTTTTGTATAGGAACCTGGATTATGTAACGCAAATTATCAACGACTCAACAAAAGGGATCATCCAGCAAGATTTTGAACAACAGCCAGCATATGGATTTTATAGCTATACCTATTGTGCAGAAATTTCAATTTGTAAAATACTTTATGACCCATTCTCTGAAATAAAACAACTTAAAGAAAAAGTTAGAATTTACCCTCATATATTAAAAGAGAAAATAGTTAACCGGTTTCTTTGGGATGTCCAATTTACCTTAGAACAGTGTAAGAAATCTGCTTCAAGGAGTGAGGTTTTCATCGTGGCCGGTTGTTTAACTCGAATTGCATCTGATTTAGTCCAGGTATTATACGCACTTAATGAAACTTACTACCTAGGCGAAAAGAGATTTTATAAGGATGAATCAAAATTCAACAGTAAACCTACAAACCTTAGAGAAAGTTTAGAAGCTTTATTATCTTGTGCAGGAAACTCCTATTCAAAACTAGAGGCTTCTACAAACCAAGCAGAACAGTTATTTAACGAGTTTGTTAAGATATCTGACAACATTTATCAACCAAAATATTCATAATTGAGCGTAAAAAGTTCGTAATTATTAAGCAAGATAATAATTCGGTTTGTATACTTTCTCCTTCGGCTACACTCAGGACTAACGCATCCAGGGCTGCTCGCTTGAAATTTATCTACAACCACATTACCCCAAACCATAGAAAACAAACTACAATATTATTACAAAAAAACAATGTAACATCTTCCGCGGCCTAAGAGGCCACGGCTTTCCTTGATTTATATAAATATCAAAGGACTTAGCCCTGAAAGGAAGATGTTGGCTCTGAATTCAATTCATCCATCAGTCGGACTCGATGGTTTTCTTGAAATCATAGTAACATATATCATGCGAAAAATGATTGCGCCCTTTTTATTTTATTTTTTGAGAAAAATAGGTTACCCAAAACACCTGCTCAAATATAAAGACTATGAGAGTATACAAAAAAACCGCTTCTGTTCTTTTGAGTCTGAGAATAAATTGTGGGTTAAGGGGCAAATAAAATCAATAAATAAGTTATTCAAGAATGTTTCCAAAAGATCGGTTATCTTAGACATCGCCTGTGGCGATGGTAGCGGATTAAAACATTTTAAAAAATTAGGATTTAATAAAGTAGTGGGAGTCGAGTTTAATCATGTCAAAGCCGCCGAGGCATCAAAAGTTGGATATAAAGTATATGAGAATGACATGCATGATTTACGTATTTTTAACAATCACACATTTGACTATATCTACTCTTCACACACTCTTGAGCATGCATTCGACCTGAAAAAGGCAACCAAAGAATTATTTAGAATTTTGAAAAAAGACGGTCAACTGATTGTTATTCTACCCTATCCCGACCGGGAATTTTATACTATCAAAGCCCATCCCGCTAAATTTGATTTAGGTTTAGATAAAGAAGACAAAGGAAAGTCTGTTGTAAAATACTTTGAAAATAACGGTTTCGTGGTTAAACAAAAGGCTATCGAATATTATCGTCAACCCGAAATTCAACTTATCCTCCTTCGCAAAAAATCACGACCTTCAGAATGAACGTAAATTTTGTCGCTTAAGAAATTTGAAACATTGGTGCATAATCAAGCTGATGACTAAAGAAATGGCTGTACCTATACTAGATAATCAACTTCTTATACTGCGTGATCTGGAAATGCACCCCGATAAATATCTAATAACTGTCAATGGTAAAAAAACATACTTTTTACCAATTGTGGATGCATTAAGATTAACACACCGTTCTCTTAATGCTCAAAACCTTTCTCGAGTTGCAGCCGAGTGTAAAATACTTTCCGACAAACTAATTCCCGTTTCCAACCCCGACAATCCCCGTGCTCGAGTACTCGGTTGGAATTTTAACCCCAAAGATCTCGATTTAATAAATTGTTTACCGGGTGAAAGATATAAAAGACCAAGCAAACCCGATAAGGAACATACCGGAATAGTAACCATACGTGAGCGTAGACCAAAAAGAATTTGGTTTACGGTTGAACCTTACTATGAAACGGTATTAGAGCAATATCTAAGTTCGGATGGGAAGGAATTTAAAACAAACTACAGAGAAATAACTTACGAAAAACCCAATGGACACAAATAGTCATTTACCCCTCTCAAGTTGTTTATTTATCTTTTCCAGTCCTTCATGAATAATATCCCGCAGCTCTTCGCCTTCGGTTCTAGAGTTAACCAAATCACTATTTGCTCTAACTCTTAATGTTAAAGTATAAAAAGTAGGTTTATCTTTAGCATTTTTTTTAGCGTCGAGAACGGCATCGATTCGACTGAGTTTGTGGCGGCTCTCCCATTTATCATAAGTTTCGGACAACAAATCATAAACTTCGTCTTTATGAAAAGCGTCGAGAACTCTCTTTCTGTCTGTAAGCACAATTGGATATTCCCGTTCTTCTCCTTTAGCCTTCAGGGCTTTTAGGACAGATCTGTAAGATATTACCGCCTTGGGGTGATTAAAGTTATCAACAATTACCAAACTTTGTACTTTATCAGTTAGAAGTTTTTTTAAATTCTCATACATTGTGTATTTTTCGGAACTGGTAATTACCCGCCGATGTGCTATTTCCGTGAGCGGATAATCCATTTTCGTCGGCCAATCCTGATCAAATTCGGAGACATTATGACCCTCAGGCGCAGCATAACGCTGTTTACCTCTCGGGGGAGCTAAAAGTTTTAAATAAATATCCCATCTTGAAACAATGCCCGTAAGATGATTTTGTTTATCTACCAACAAAATACGTGACTGGTTCTCTTTCCGCATCTGTGAAAATATCTTTCTGACTTTGGTGTGTTCTTCAGCAACAAGCGGAGGTCTAATTTCAATTTTTTTAATTACATCCTTAAGCGTTTTATTTCTAATTATTGACCGTAAAATACTGCGCGCGGTAATAATACCAATAATCTTACTCCCCGAGAAAACCGGAAGATAATAAACTCTTAAAGCAATCATCGCTTCAATTGCTTTCGACACATCATCCTGAAACGTAATGTGGGGTGTTTTAACAGCCAATGGTCCCACTTTATCGCTTAGGCGCGGCTTCGTTTCATAAAGTAAATGATGAGGCCAAACTATACCTAAATATTTTTTCTTGCTATATACAAGAACCGGCTCATGACCACCGGAAGACTTTGAAATTATTGAAGAAACATTATCACCAGCATCAACCGACTTAAGACTATTTCTCTTAATAAATCCGCGGACTCGTCCCAAATTCAGCACTATATTATTATAATACAAATAAACAAGGACGTGATATTAAACATTAAAATTATTTTAGTTCTTGCCTAATTAACTCCAATTTTTGCAGGGTTTCAAAGCAGTAGTCAGTCGCGATATTAGTTCCTAAGGGTGGATGCTCATACACTTCGACCAATTCAGACATTATACATTTCGGATTATCCGAGTGTTCCAACCCCAATAAATGCCCCCATTCGTGCATAATAGTCGACCTTTCGAGTTGTTTTAAAGTTTCATTCTCATCAGTCAGCTCATAAAGCCGCTTTTTGAAAATAAATATCGTATCTTTTTGAACAACCACCCCCGCTGATGTCGGTTTATCTTTATATTTTGTGAGGTAGATAATATTAAGATTTGGGGTTGTTTCGTCGCTAAACTCCTTCATTAAATTTTTTAGGTCATCATTGCTGTATTCACCAATCCCTTTAGCACTTAACTCGCGCTTTTCTACTGAAACAGATTTTTCGGTAGTTTTCTGAACCATTTCACCCGTCCAGTTTTCCAGCTCTTCTGAGGGTGCATAGCCCTTTAAATAATATACGTAAGTATTAATCGTCTTATATTGTGGACTTAAGTACATAAATCGCAAATCACCCGCTTGATCAAGATGTATCGCATTTACAATTAATGGATAACGGATAATATATTGCCTTAAATCTTTTGCAAACGCCGAATTATTACTGCCGAATTTAACTATATAAATCCCTCCAGCAATTAGGATCAGAGTTAGCGCAATAAGAAAAAATAATAAAGTAGAAAATTTTTTACCAATCCGCATAGTTATTCCCATTCGTGAATTTCCACTTGCGGTAATCTCAATTTTTTCGGTGTTGTTAAAAGAAGAATCACTGACACTAAAAAGGCAAAGAAACCAACCACACTGAATGTTAAACTTGCCCCGACGGCATTTGCTATAAAACCCGCCAAAATCGGACCGACAATATAGGCAATGCTGATGGTTGACCGCGATAGACCGATAAGGTGCCTTCTTTCTCTACCCATTCTTGCAACTATATCGGAATACACTGCATCAACTAAGGGAAATGCTGCTGATAAAAGAATACTCGAGATAAAAACAAAAAATAGCTGAAGAAATATAGACGATGATACACCGAGAAGAACTAAAAACAGACCTGAAAATAACAAAAACTTCTCTGACAGGCGTTTCTTTCCGCTCACAATTCCCCATCGGGCAATAACAATACCCATAAAAAGTGAGGGTAAAGTGTATAGCGGTAAAAAGAGACTACCCCAAAAATTTCTGGTCGATAGCGCCTCTGTCCATACAGCTCCGGTCGTCCAAAAAGTTGCATCAATTATGCCCATAAATGTACTCATAACTATAACCGGCCATACATGTATAAAAAGTGCCTTCCAATGAGTTAGTTCGCGTATTAAATTTACCTCGCGAACTTCTATCTGCATCGGCCGTTCGTGCTTATTTTTTGTTAAAAAGAGAATCATAAGTCCGATGCTCGTCAGAAGAAATGCTGCTATAAGAGGCAAGGTCTCGCCATTAAGAATAATAAATCCAGCTAAAAGGGGGCCAAAAAAATAAGCCAAGCTTCTGAAAATTGTGAGAATGCCCCATGCTGATGTGTGGCTTTTTAGCGGAATTGCATCTGCAATAAATTGCTGTTCCCCGAAACCTAAAAGCTCGTAATAAATACCCCAAACAGCCATCGCGACTAGTAGAATTAAAACGGTCGGAGTGAACGTCACCTTGAATAAAAGTACTGAAAACAGAAGACTTGTAATTATGCCAAGTCCGATTAAGCGTCCGACTTTGGTAACCCGAAGTACTTGTGGAAAAAAGATATCTGATCCGAATCCGATGATCGATGAAAAGCTGATAATCAAACCCATCATAATTGAGCTTTGAAACGTATTTTCTATAAAATTCGGAACCCAATAAGAAAGTATCGCATCAGCTAAGTAGACGAAAAGAAGGATAACCCCCAACGTGTAGACTTTTAATGAAGCTTCATCTTTAAAGACTCGAGGGAAACTGCGATACATACTAATAAATCCCTTACACACCAGGTGTGGTCGAGTTCCTCACACCCGGTGTGGTTGAATATTAATTTCATTAAATTCTATATAACTCAACTTGTCAAATCATCAGTTGACTACTTCGGGTTGACCGGCGTTCCTTATAGATGTATTAATAAGATCTTCCTTGATAACTCTATTTTTTTCAAAAGTGAGTCGCACAACCATACCCTTCCTGGTTTCCTCGCTCCACATTTGGTCAAAAATAAAATTACCCAGTGAGTAATAAACAACTTTTGAATCTGCAGGGCACCCATTTTTATTACGAGAAAATTCAGAATACTCACTACCCGTTTCATTAAAACACTCAATATCCTGAACCCAATGCGGATGGTGCCCTACAATAATATCGGCTCCTAAGCTTACCAGTTGCGCTGCAAGCTCTTTTATTCCAGGAAGAGCAATAGATTGGTATTCCACTCCCCAATGCATTGCGATAATCAAAACATCTACCTTTGAAGCGCTGTCTTTTATTAAGTTGCTCTCAGTCTGCGTTAATTTCGGATAAACTACCTCTGCTTTATCAAAACCTAAAAATCCGAATTTCGTCCCCTCAACCTCTTTTGTCACTAACTCACCAACACCGGTAACTAGAATTCCTTTCCCCTCAAGAAAACTCAGAGTTTCATTTAAGCCATTTTGGCTATAATTTTGTGTATGATTATTTGCTAATGACACAACATCTATTCCGCTCTCCTCTATCCCTTTAGCAATCTCCGGTGTCGTACAAAAAGTAAATCCATCCGTATGCCTGGCACACCCCGAAACGATAGGATTTTCAAGATTGATAAATGTTATATCAGCATGTTTTAAAACTTCAGATACTTTTCTGAAAGGATAAAAATGATCTTTTAAATCCAGACTTTTAGCCATTACGTTGCGCCCGAGCATTACATCCCCAGTTAGAAGTACTTGAGTAGATTTGTTTTCAGTTCTCTCTACTACTCTTTCGAGGTCTATTTTCGGTGGAGTCCGTTCCTGATCTTTAGCCACCTCGCTACTCCTGAGTATTAAAAATGAAGATAATATGAGTGTAATAAACGCTAAAACATTATCACTAACAAATCTCATTCCAAGTTATTATAACAACACACAAAGCGCCATCAAAGTTTACTACAACTGTGAAAACTCAACTAATAATTCGGAGTATTTATGTTTACATCAATATTAACCTTACCAGGAACATTAATTTGGGGAGCCTGCGCGGTCCTTCTCAAATACGGTAACACATAAAAAAACAAGAGGGCTATAATTACTATTATCAGTATAGCAACTATTAGAAAGCTATAATTTCCGCTACCTTCTTTTGGAGTTACATTATTTTGTTCAACTTGCATATCAAAAGCAATTACCTAAAAAGCCCCATACCTAGTAAACCCGAAATAATCAGATACAGTGCTATCAGATAATTCAGCAGCTTCGGAAAAACTAATATTAAAATACCAAATAAGTTGATATGCTCTAAAAATAACTCTTTTCTTTTTTATAATTTTAGGTTTAGCTGGATTTCCTATCTGATTGGTCTCAATTCGCGTCGTCCCACTCGTTTTTGTATCGTACTGATCTTGTGCCATGTTGGTCACTGGGAGCGCATATCAGCATAAATTAACCTCAAAAACAAATCCGTAAGAAAAATAACAAACATATACTTACTCCGTATTTGACTTTAATACCATAGTAGATTAATATCGGTAAAATTATGGAAGACGAGCAAATTGTTACAAGTTCAACCTCCCAAAACTCCTTTAACGGCAGCTCTTCTGACCGAACTAATAAGGCACTTATTGCAGTAATAGTTGTACTCCTTATATTTCTTGTCGGCGGTGGCGCTTACTTTTTAGGAACAAAACAAAGTGGAAATTCAACGTCGGTAACGCCTACTCCAACTACTTCTTTACAAACCTTAAACGACATTGTTACCCAACAACCCCTAGCCCAACCAACGTCTACACCTTCCGTTACAGCTAAACCTACAACTAAAACTACACCTACTCCGACATCAACACCTTCTGTAAAAAGTAAAACAATAACTTCAACGGCCAGCCTCGATGGTTTCCGGTCAAATAATAACGGAGGAAATGCGGGTGTAGATATCAGAGCCGGAAGAAATATGTATCTCGTGTCCCGTGGTTTTGTAAGTTTTGATTTAAACGACATTCCGAGCGGATCAACTATAACCGAAGCATCTCTAAGGTTATACCAAATAAAAACAATCGGTAGTCCCTACAGTGTCGGAGGTAAATTAATGGTCGATGATATGAATTACGGAACAACGCTGGAAAATGACGATTATTCTACTTCTGCTATCACATCGAACCTTGTCAGTCTGACAGCGAATACAACTGTCGAGTGGAAAGATGCCATAGTAACTGAAGCAGTTAAAAAAGACCTTGCTGAAGGCCGTACACGCGCCCAGTATAGATTACATTTCGAAACTGAGGCCAAAGGCGGAGATTCAGCCGGAGACTTTGCCTACTTTGAATCCGCAGACAATTCCGAAGGCTCCGGAAATTTACCTCAATTGGTAGTTAAATATTACTAACTTAGCATACCTTGCAAGCTTCCAGCTCAGATAGCCTCCTGCTAGGAGAGGAAAATCCTTTAAAGGTCGGTTTAACCCTGTTTTTTTATCTCTTCCGCTCCCCCTAGACCTTTTAATGCTTCGTTTCCTTTTATCCACTCCGCCCTTACTTTTTCACCCGTTACAAGTACTGGCCTCCATTCAGGTGTAAGCAATTTAGCTAATTCGACAACCACCTCTAGCTCATCTGCTTCTCCGTTCACAGCACGGGCTTTTAATTTAAGCACTTTAGCCTTAAATTTACTTTGATCCTCCTCTTCTCTTTCTAATTTTGCCATATTTTTCACCTCCTAAACTAAAAACCCCCTTATTAAGGGGAAATTATTTTTATCTACTTTTATCAATCTCCCCTACGCTAAAGAAAGCGCATAAAGAGGATATTGATAATAATATTCTTAAAAGACATGGGTAGGATTATAGCAAAATATTCCTCCTTTTTTCAAGAGCAAAAATAAATCAATAATTTTGATATGACTCCCGAAAGTGATGAGGCGAAACGACAAAGGTTGAATTGGAGTATACAAGTGAAAATCGGTAGACCACGAGCCTTAACTAAAGAAGCTTCGATGAAAGAAAAAATAAAGGGCGGGGACGCCAGAATACGTTATCAGCAGAAAGTTATGGTCCCCGAGGTTCAAGATATACTTCATCAAAGAAGTAACGGAAATCACGACTCCAACAATATCGAAAGCATATCAGGAGATCCTCTAGGAAAGGCTTACAAATTGATAAAACAAAATCAGCAAATGGTAAAGTACGGACAAGACGATGTCGTATACCGCGCCACCGTTCCTGATAGCCCACTAGATCAATTACCAGAAAAAAAGAAAAAGAAATCAGGTAAATCCAAAAAACAGCTTGTAGCTCTAGCTCAATCTTGGTTAAATATGCCACTCGAAGAAAGAGCTAATTACTTACTTGAAACTGCCGAAAAAGAAAATCGCCGAACAAGCGCAATAAATATAAGAAAAATATCTCTAATAAGACAGTCATAAAAGGCATAATTCCTCTTCACTCGCCTTTACTAATCTGTTAGAATTGTAAGCGGTGATATAATATGCAAGCAAATTTGTCTAAAGCATTCAGAAAGGCCTCCGGCTTAGACCTCCGGTTCAGAGAAACTTCTGGTTCGGAGAAAAGCCTCTGGCTTGGAAAGGGGGCGAACCAATATGGTTATTGTCAAAAAACAAAAAGGCGAATCGGACGACAAGCTTATTGCTCGTTTCAAGAAATTGGTCACTTTCTCTGGTTTACTACAGGAAGTACGCGATCGATCTCGATTTAAAACCCCGGCGGAGAAAAGAAAAGAACAAAAATACGCCGTCCGCCACAAGATCGAGCTCGAGAAAAAGAGAAATTATTAAACGTACATCGAATTTCTATTATTATTCTTGCTCTGCTTCATACAATGTTGTTTGTTTGAATTCAGTATAAGGTGTGATATTCATTACCCGCCTGCCAAGCTTAGTAGCCCAGCTTTGCGGGCAGGTATGTAACATAAGTATAATGCAGCCTCTTAAGGTGATAAATAAGTCTCGATAAACTTCTTTCGATGTAGTCTACTAACGCCGTATTTCTTAATTGCTTCTTGATGGATTTTAGTTCCGTAACCTTTATTTTTATCCCAACCGTATTTTTTATAATTAGGTCTATTACTTAGTTTTGTCATCAGTTTATCTCTATAGACTTTAGCAATAATGCTCGCAGAAGCTATAGAAAAGGATTTTTCATCGCCATGAATTATCGCTAACTGTCTCGCATGTAAATCATGTACCGTTCCGGTTCTTCTGTCTTTTCTGAATTGCATTCTGGCATTACGTAAACCGCGAATATATGGTGTATAAAAAGCATCTACGAGTAAGTAATCTACTCGTTTTTCCTGTACCTTATTGATAGCACTTACCGCCCGACGAAAAGCCGAAGCTGTTGCTTTACTTAATCCTCTTTTATTAATTTCAGTAACTGTTGCAACACCTATTCCAAACGCCATGCAATTATCTCTAATCCATTTATCTGCGGTCTCTCTTTGTTTAGCGCTGAGCTTCTTAGAATCATCAATTCGAATTTTTTGTTCTTCAGTTCTTAGGTTTTTCAGCCCTTTGGTTACATAAGGTGTAAATACGACTGTGGCGGCAACAACTGGTCCTGCAAAGCAACCTCTTCCGACCTCATCCGCACCGGCAACTATTTTAAATCCCTTTTTCCACAGCACTCTTTCAAATTTAAAATTCGGGAAGGTCATAATTACAAATTGTTTTGCAGATTAATTTAAAGGGAATTATGGGTCACCAGGCTTTAACCTTTCTCATTTCCTCTGCCTTTTCATGGAAACCACCATAATAAAACCTCAGTCTCTTGGAAAGCGTACTAATTAATTCTTTGATTTGTAGCTCATTTATCTCGTTAAAAGCTTTCATAATCTTAATCTGCTCATTCTGATTAATTAGCATAAATGCAATTTCGTTTGCGGAATACCCGAGATTTCTACATGCAATTAATGCGTGACTGTAAGTATCTTCTGAACTCTCACCTTGAATAACCTGCCTTTGTCTACTTTCGAGTATTGTCTGGTACGGAGAGGAGTCGACGCCTTGAGTATCCTCCCGTCCTGAAAAAACTTCCGACAGTATGGGCTGCAAAGTATCTAAAGTTCCGGGAGGTAAAGGTTTATGCTTTTTTAAATCAATAAACTTACCTTTTTCTGTAACTTTAAGGGTTAAATTTGAAGGAATAACCTGCTCAAACTTCTTTTTCTCGAGAGTCATTTGAAGCTAGTATAGCACAACAGTCATGCTGAATTCACTCGCCTCGTTGAGTCAAAGCAGGTTTCAGCATATAAACCAATTCTAAATCTGTTCAGAATAACAAAGAGCCCACCCATTTTGAGATTAATCACTTGTTTGATAATATTGTTTATATCCTTTCTTTCTGATAAAATTCATACCTGTGAAAGCTATTGCTCCCGTTATTAATTACCTTAAAGAAGTAAGAGTCGAAATGCTCAAGGTGATTTGGCCTAAAAAGGAAGAGGTCATAAGATTGACTCTTGTTGTCTTTTTAATTTCAGGGATCGTCGCTTTATATGTCGGAGCACTCGATTATATTTTTACAAAACTATTAGAAACACTTATAAAAGCATAAATATGCATGACGAACATATAGTAGAAGAAAGGGGCACCGGTAGTAAAAAAATACCCGGTCATATAATTATTTCGGAAACAAAAGACCCGTTTGCTAAATGGTATGTTGTCCATACCAGTTCAGGCCACGAAGCAAGGGTTTCAGAAACCCTCCGCCAAAGAGTTGAAACAATGTCTTTGGAAGGTAAAGTTTTTGAACTACTTATCCCCACTCAAGACAGAGTCGTAATTCGTGGCGGAAAGAAATCCAATATCAAAGAAAAAATCTTCCCGGGATATTTACTCGTTAAGATGATCCTTGATGACCCGACATGGCTCGCTGTAAGGACCACACCCGGAGTAACGGGATTTGTTGGATCCGGAAATACGCCTACCCCGCTTTCTGAAAAAGAAGTTGAAAATATCCAGAAGTTCGTAGCGACTCCGGCGAAAAGGTTCAAAACCAGATTTTCTACAGGTGAAGCTGTTAAAATCACAGACGGACCTTTCTCGGATTTCCTCGGAACCATTAGCGAAATTGATGAAGAAAAGGGGAAAGTAAAAGTATTGGTTTCTATATTCGGCCGCGAAACACCGGTTGAGTTAGATCTTTTGCAAATTACGAAGATCTAACGGAAATCTCTCTCAATCGCCCTTCAAAGCGTGAATGAATAGTTCTGGAAAGCCGAGAAGTAAGATTTGTTTGGGATTGAATTGGACTTACTCCAAATCACCAAAATATAAGTTCTTCTAACATTAAGGTAACAACTTATTAATTAAGAAGTATTTAACGTGTGCTTTATTTTATTCAAGATTCATCTTATAATATGTGAATATGGCAGAAAGAAAGAAAGGATTTTATTGCAATATAACTCGTAGGTGGAACGTTTGTGCTGCAGTCAATCAATTTGAATGGATTCAACTACGCCTGGATGAAGCGCAAAAAGCATATAAAGAAGCTAGCGAACTTTCAAATCCTGAGGCAATTGAAGCGAAATTAGAAGACGGAAGGCAATTGGAACAAGCTGCTACTGAAACGCAAGCTGAAGTTAAGTATTGTAGTCGTTGCCCGCTTCGAATTAAATAACTTAATATTCAACATGAGTAGGCTGAGATACATCGGTAACACTTCTAGGTTAAAATAGTTAGTTTTTTAGAAACGGAGGTGATTACTGTATGGATTGGTTTAAGAAGTCAG